>MDSW01073081.1_pt1 | contig 11518 bp, 13 predicted proteins | sample 811171 | NCBI WGS metagenome assembly MDSW01 (sample SAMN05326641, study PRJNA326480) | marine metagenome | isolation source: seawater | place: Atlantic Ocean: North West | collected 2012
AAAGAGATAGTATGGCTAGGAAGTTAGCCCTTGTGTTGAGGCATGCTCCAGAGAAGTTCGATTTAGAGATGGACATAAACGGGTGGATAGATGTCAGGGATATTGTAAGGAAATTCAAGGATGGTAGAAGGAGGCAGCACTGGCTTAGACCACACCACCTCTCCGCGATATCCGAGACAGACCCGAAGGGCAGATACGAAGTTAGGGGCAATATGATGAGGGCAACCTACGGCCATACTGTAGAAATTGAACTCGACTTACCATCGACAGAAATACCTGACTCCCTATACTACCCTTGTGACCCAAATGTGGCAGAGAACCTACTGGAAGTAGGGATAAGCCCTGGAGACAGGTCCCATGTCCACTTATCCGCGTCAATACGATCGGCTGCTGAGGCTGGTAGATTTCATCACTCTGATCCTACGATTATCGAGGTGGATACGGCAAGAATGTCAGCATCAGGTGAGACAATTTGGCATGCTGGGGTGACTGTTTACCTCACCGATTCTGTAGCGGGGGAATTTCTTAGTGTTGTGGATCCTAAAGATCCAGAATTGTCATTATTAAGAGAATCTTGGTTGGAAGAAGAATAGTTAGAATTCGCCACAAACTGGACAGAATTCTATATCACTAGTCCTGATAGCCCCGCATGAGTGACATTCTCCAGACTTTACTGTAGGTTTGACCTCTGAGTTTCCTGGTTCTCTTACATTGGTGTCCCTCTGAATGAATGGCGAGGCTATCTTCACGGTGTCGACCAACTGTCTAAATTTGATAGCTTCAGATATAGCTATCTCGATCTGAATCTGTCTTTTTTCCCTCTCTTCCTTATCCTCAATTGCAGATGCTTCGGATAATTCGGACTGGAGCCATCTCTGGAACCGTTCAATATCTGATGGTTCTTTCACATCACACCCACTGGGTATTTGGATTAAACTGTATGTTTTGAGTTGAAAAAGTTAGATACGATGCCATCAAAGATTGACCATGGGCCCCCGTGTTGTGATCAAATTGGGAGGGGGGCTTATCACTAATAAGGCGAAGTCGAAGACGTTTTGCCATACTAGAATGGCTGCTATAGCGGAAGCTATTGCTGAGCTTAGCGAACTTGGCTCATCAATAGTGATAGTCCATGGAGCCGGTTCCTATGGCCATTTATTGGCAAAGGAATGGTCAATTTCCGGAGGTATCCGTAGTGACATATCATTGGAACAAAGGGTTGCAGTATCACAAATTAGAAGCGATATGAGAGAATTGAATTCATTGGTCATGAGTAGCTTAAATCAGGTCGGGTTGGAATGTGAAAACCATCCCCCATCCGACTGGGCATTGGGGACCGGCCGTAGCTTTCAAGGCAACCTGAGCGCCTTTGTAAAGTCAAATGAAGATGCTATTCCATTGACCTTCGGAGATGTTGTTGATACCGACGATGGAACTGAATTTGGTATTCTTTCGGGGGATGACCTAATGCTAAGAATTTCAAATGAGGTCCCCGGGGTGACCCACTCAATATTCCTTATTGGTGATGCAGAAGGGGTTATGGATAAGCCACCAAACGAACAAGATGCCGAACTCTTGCCGTTTTGGAGCCCAGGTTTACACCTGAAGTCAAATCACGATTCTGATATTGATGTGACGGGTGGTATAAATCTCAAGTTAATGAGGGCGTCTGAGATATCAGAACACGTGGGAGAAGTATGGATAATCGATGGTAGGGAGCCAAATAGATTGTCTGAGTTATTGACAGAGGGCCAAACAATCGGAACCAAGATTCTTGCCAGTTGAGTGTTCATATACATACCTCCCCTCGAATAACACATGACGTCTGAGGGGGCCCCGATAGAAGGCTATGACATGGCTCAATCCGAGATGATGCAGGAGATGTGCATTCTAGTGAATGAGGAAGACGATATCATCGGATCTGAGACGAAATTATCCGTTCATCGCGGGGATGGCGTCAGACACAGAGCTTTCAGTGTTCTAATTTATGATTCTGAAGGTAGGCTTTTGGTTCAAAAGAGATCTTCTGACAAAATTACCTTTCCTAACGTCTGGGCAAATAGTTGCTGCAGTCATCCACTGGATATTGATGGCGAGAGAGATGATGGCATAGGAGCAGAAAATGCCGCCAGAAGAAAGCTCAATCAAGAGCTGGGAATCACAGAAGAAGATAGCTTGGATTGGGATTTTAGCCATATTGGAAAAATGGAGTATTCTGCCAGATGGGATAGTGAGTGGGTAGAGTGGGAGATAGATCACATACTTGTCGTAAAGAGTGATGCTGAAATAAATCATAATGAGAACGAGATCTCAGAAGTTCTGTGGGCAGATGTGGAAACATTAGAAAAAATGATGTCAGGGGAAGGCAGATGGGCCGGAGAAATAATCGCACCTTGGTTTAGACTCATTTGGAGGAATTTTATTCATGATAACAGAAAGGATGTGTCAGCTATAGCAAACTCGAAGATTCCAGGCATAATCCAATGTGGTGAAGTCGACATGGATGGCAATCCTGTAAGGCCTGGGCATAACTTGCTAGAAGCTCTCTCTGTGCACAGGGACATAGTCGAGCAAGAAATCATGACCAGCTTAGGAAAGATGGGGCAAGAGACTCTTTACTCTGCAATGACTCATTTGTTCAAAGGGGGGGGTAAGAGGCTCAGGGCTATTCTTCCTAGGTTGGTTGCCGAAGCATTGGGCGGGGCGAATGAGGGTCACTATACACTGGGAGCATCGATAGAGATAATTCACAATTTCACACTTATTCACGACGACATCATTGATCAGGATCCAATTAGGAGAGGACTGGATGCAGTTCATGTCGCATATGACGATGCCACCGCCATAAACGCTGGAGACGCTATGCTCGCGGTTGGATTTGAAATATTAGCAGAATCGGATAAGATTCCCAGTGAAAAGCTAGGCCACATAATCACCTCAATTGGGGAGATGGTGAGAAAGGTCGCAGAGGGTCAACAGGAGGACATTGAATTTGAGAATCGAAAATCGGTGACCGAAAACGAATACATTGCCATGATTGCCGGCAAAACTAGTGCAATGTTTGAGACATGTGCTAGGACAGGAGCCATTCTGGCTAAGGCAAATGACGATGAAGTGGGGAATATGGCAGAATGGGGCCTGAATCTAGGGCTGTGTTTCCAATTGATGGATGACCTTATTGATTTGACAGGCGATACTAAGACTCTAGGAAAACCGGCAGGATCTGATATTGTCCAAGGGAAGAGGACATTGATCGCCATCCATGCCCTAGAGTGTGACCAGTCTCTTCCCTACTTCCAGAAGGTTTACGCCTCTGGGGAGTGTAGTGACGAAGATCTCGCGATGGCAGTAAAAGAGCTCAAAGACTCGGGCTCAGTTGAATATGCCCGAGGCAGGGCATTACATCATCACTCGATTGCTCACCAATGTCTTGACAAGCTAGATTCGAACGAAGCGGTTAGTGTTCTTAGGGAATTAACGGATTTCCAGCTAATTAGGATCAACTAATTAGTCCGTATATTGGGCTTCACCGGGTATCTCCTCTTTCAAGCCCTTCCTCTGTCTTATTTCTCCAACGGTCTTGTGAAATAGATCTGGGGGGACCTCATCATACCCTGCATTCTCCGTGTTCCAAACGGCCCTGCCTTGAGTGGCGGCCCTAATGTCATTGGAAAAGCCGAACGACTCGGCTACTGGCATCTTGCCAATTACACAAGTGACATCCCCTTCAACAGGCATGTCCTCTATAAGCCCCCTTCGGGTTATTAGTTGCCTTGTGATTCCACCGGCCCACTCGGTCGGAGCGTCTATTCGTATCTTTTGGATTGGCTCGAAGATAACGGTATTGGCCCTTATCAAGGCTCCTTTTATCGAGTTCCTTACGGCAGGTATAGTCTGTGCAGGACCTCTGTGGATGGCATCCTCGTGAAGCTTCGCATCTACGAGCCTGACCATAACACCAGTAAGAGGCTCATCTGCGATAGGGCCCTTTTTGCAAACGTCATTAAACGCCTCTATTATCAATTCTCGAGTCTCATGTAGGTTCTGAATACCCTTGGTGTCGTTGACTAAAACAGAGGTTCCATTAATCGCGTATATTTTCCTCATCAGATTTTTGTCCAACCCGAATTCTGCGAATTTGTTCCCTGTCTCTTTCGCATCTTTAGCTCTAACGGGACCGTCACCGAAAACACCCTCTCTAAGAGCAGAGACCACTTCCTCGGGGAGTTGCTCCACCTCGACATAGAACCTGTTGTGCCTGTTTGGAGATTTCCCTTCGAATGCCATTCCTTTATTATCGCTGGAAATGGATTCCCTGTAGACCACTATAGGATTGCTCTGATTGACCTTAATGCCCTGCTCTTCTTCCAGCCTGTAAATAGTGATCTCGAGATGGAGTTCACCCATGCCAGATAGCAAAGCCTCCCCAGTCTCGTGATTAGTGGAAACAGACAAGGAGGCATCGGCCTTTGCCAGACTGTTTAGCGCACCAATGAATTTCGGGAGGTCCTTCATTGATTTGGGTTCTATCGCAACAGTGACGACCGGTTCCGAGTAGTGTCTTATTGCTTCGAATGGAGTCGCATCTTGGTCTCTAGCCACAGTCACCCCTGCCGCAGCACTTCTGACCCCTGTCAGAGCAGCGATGTTTCCGGCAGATACACCTGGGACTTGGATTCTATCGCCGCCAACCATCATACTTACTTGCTGGACTCGCTCGGATTTCCCTGAGCCTATTGCCCAAACGGTCTCTCCTTGTTTTATTGTACCCGAATAGACTCTTCCAACCGCAACTTCTCCTGCGTGGGGATCCATCCAAATTTTGGTTATCATCAATGAGAGGGGGCCATCTGAATCACAACTTACCATTGACTTGCCCACATCAGAGTCCAGCTCCCCTTGCCAGATATTAGGTATCCTATACTCCTGGGCTATTAAGGGGGAAGGAAGTTTTTCCACGGCCATATCTAGAAGAACCTCATGAACGGGTGCTTTCTGAGCTAGCTCTTTCTGCTCCTCATTTTGGCAGTATTCGAAAATCTGGGGGAAGTTGATTCCCGACTTTTGCATGAATGGGACAGTGATACCCCAATTGTGGTATGCTGAACCAAAGGCGACGGTCCCCTTAGCGACGTCGACCTGCCAGTCGGATTTGTGCTCGTCTGGTGCGAAGGCGCGGATCAGATCGTTTACCTTGGTTATCTGGACTTTGAATCTGGCCATCATGTCCTCGGGAGTGACCTGTAACTCGTTGATTAGCCGATCGACTTTGTTGATGAAAAGTACTGGCCGAACCTTCTCCTTGAGTGCTTGCCTAACCACAGTCTCTGTCTGGGGCATAGCACCCTCAACGGCACATGTAAGTATTATACAACCATCCACGGCTCTCATTGCTCTAGTAACGTCTCCACCAAAATCGACGTGACCGGGGGTATCGATCAGGTTGATCAGGTAATCTTCATCATTAACTCCGTGCACCATGGACGCACTGGCTGCATTTATCGTAATGCCTCTGGCACTCTCCTGATCGTCGAAATCTAGAACTCTGGATTTGCCGGCCAACTCTTCAGACATCATGCCTGCACCGGCAATCAGGTTGTCGGACAGTGTAGTCTTACCATGGTCTATGTGTGCCGCAATTGCTAGATTGCGGATTCGTTCCCTGTTGTGCATTACCTCCGTGGCACGCTTAATATTGTCCTCCTTGCGACCCATATTATCACCCTGATATTTTGCCGACCTGAAAACGGTTCATAAAGACGATTGAAATGATCTTGGTAAGAATGTCGAAGAATTGGTAGCTTTTCATCATCGAGCCGAGGCAGCTATTCTCTCAACTTCGTGCCTCTTGCCTACTGCGAACGAGTTGACATCACCCTCTGCCGCTTTGGAAATCTCGGAAATTATCCCGTCGGTAAGGGATTTCTTGCTCTTCATTGTGGCGGAAGCAGCACCAATTGCGAGGTTCCTGAGGGCTATGTCCAGCCTTCTACTGGGAGAGGAGTCAACGGCCTTTGGCTGACTAACTGCTCCAATTCTAACTCGTGTTGTCTCCTCACAAGGAGCAGCTTCTGCGATTGCATCAATGAACTTCTGCAATGGATTCTCCCCAGTCCTGGAATTTATCCTGTCAAACGCCTCCTCCAGAGACTTGGCGCAGTATTGCTTCTTCCCGCTATACTTGCCTGATCGCATTAGATTGTTGATGAATCTCTCTGTGACTGAGAGGTCTTGCTTACCAAACCAAGCGTTTGCGTGCCTCCCTCCTGTATGTGGTGCCCCGATCATCCTTAGATTGACGTATCTGGAAATACCCGGGTCGCTGCAAACAACCTCGCTGGCATCCCACTTACCGAACACCATCGTCCCTATCCCTGCTATGGGTGCCTCGGAAACCTCACTAGATTCTTCCATTTTCTCACCTATCTGACTGGCTTTTCCTTTCTGCCCCTGACCATCTCGTCGAGTGAAACGCCGTTTACTTTGATTACCTTGTACCTGACACCCGGAAGATCGCCATATGATCTTCCCTTGCTTCCCCCTATGCCTTCGACCATAACCTCATCGTGTTCATCTATGAATGAAATTGCCCCATCTCCGGGGGCGAATGCAGTAAGCCTGTTACCAGTCCTAATCAGGCTTATTTTTACGGCCTTTCTTATTGCTGAGTTGGGTTGTTTGGCCTCGAAGCCGACCTTTTCTATCACAATTCCCTTAGCTTGTGGGCTTCCTCTCAGTGGATCGTGCTTTAGCACACCACCTCCTTTTCTTTTGGCCTGCCTGTTCCTGAATTGTCTCTCTTTCCAACGGTACCTCTTTCGATCAGACTTCATCTTAGAACCAGAAAAAAGCCCTCGACCCAAGCATATACCTCAAAATGACGGCCCGTCGAAATGCCATTCGTTTATGAGACTGACGGGAAGGATACTCAGAGAGTTTAGGCTGATGAAGGTAAATAATGAGCCAACATTGAAGCGGCTTGGGCGGGCTCACCTTAGCATGGGATTCAGGGATTTCATCGTTGGAAGCGACGTTTCAGATGAGGAAGTGAGTGTTAATTTTCAAGTTCGGGAAATGTCATCTGCTAATTCTAACCGCCCCATGGTATTCAATCGAGTAAAGGAAGCACCCGGCCATGGAATAGCGATAAATATCCTCACAAGGAGCAGGCTTTGCGAGTACTTTCATGTTAGCCCGGGTGAGCTGATTGATATTTTGGCTTGGGCTATGGAGAATCCTTCCGAGCCAGTGGTTGTAGAGTCTTCTGAGGCGCCTGTAATGGATAACACAATGGAAGATCTGGACATAAGGAATATACCAGTACCGTGGCACTATCCTGAAGATGGTGGCAGATACCAATCTTCCTCAATAATTATCGCTCAATATGGTGGTTTGAGGAATACCTCTTTCCACAGGCAGCTAATAAGGAGCGCCAACACGACAAGCGTTAGACTAGTTCCGCGCCATCTGAGGACTATGTTTGAGACCGCAAAGGGCTCTGGTGATGAGGTGAATATTGCAGTTGTGAATGGGCCGGATCCAGTGGTACTACTTGCAGGAGCAATGTCATTTGATCATCCATTGGATGAGCTCAAAGTTGCCTCTGCCTTACATGAAAGGCTGTATGGTTCGGAATTGAGGGTGTTCGAACTATCAAATGGAGTAATGGCGCCGGCTGACTCGGAATACGTAATGGAGGCTAGGATTACTCAAAATACCGATGAGGAGGGCCCATATGTCGACATCACAGGCACAGTTGATGACATTAGGCTCGAACCAGTGATTGAGTACGACGCTATCCATCACAGAGATTCCCCCATATTTCATGCATTAATCCCAGCGGGAGTTGAGCACATGACTTTGATGGGCATGCCCAGAGCCCCAACAATAAAGTCAGCAGTCTCAGAAGTTGTTGAGTGCACTGACGTATACCTGACGGAGGGAGGAAGCGGTTGGTTGTCATCGGTGGTCCAAATTATACCCAAGGAAGTCGGGGATGGGAGGATCGCAATCAAAGCTGCTTTGGATGGGCACAAGTCGATGAAGCAAGTAATTGTGGTTGATGAGGACATAGACGTTGCAGACCACTCGAGAGTTGAGTGGGCCTTGATGACTAGATGGCAGCCAGATACGGACACCATAATCCTCTCGGATCAAAAAGGATCAAGCCTAGACCCTAGCAGGTCCAAAGATGGTAAGACCAGTAAAATAGGGATGGATGCTACAATTGACCCTGGAATCGACAGATCCCCCTATGAGTCGGTTCTGTGAGAAATCAATATGCCTGACGAGACCAGCCTATCCAAATCACTGCAACACCCTAGGAGGAGCTTGGGGAATCGATACAGGAGCCAAGCCGAGAAGTTTCTTAGGATCGCAGAAAATGATCCTAGAAATCTGGCCTGGGGCGAGCAAAGTGCCAGACAGAGCGTATTGTACGATTTCACAAATGAGGACAATTGGAAGGTATTGATCAAATCCAAATTAATTGCGAAGGATTACGAAGGGTCTAGGGCAGTTTTGGAAGATCTATTTTCTGTACTTGGAAGGGATCCGGAATTGATGGTCCAGTTGGACAGAGTGGAGATCCTAGATTCTTACGAAGACCTACTACTTGCAGCGATTTCCGAGGATCCATTAGATCCTGATACTTGGTGGAGTAAAATCGAGGATGGAAAGATTGGTTTGAATGAGTTTGCAGACCGGTTGAGAAGTCTCGACGTTTCGGATCAAAGAGCAAACATTTTGTTCTCCAGAAGACTTGAAAGAGTGAGAAGAGGGGGTTATGAAGATTTATTCCTCGATTTGTCCAGACACCTATTAGCTCACAGACCGAATAACCATGAGGCCTGGGACGAATTGGGCAGAATGCACGAAAAGAGGGGGGATTTTGATGAAGCTTGGCTTTGTTATGATCAATCACAAACGGTCTATCCAGATTCTACATCAAGGGACAGGTTCAAACAAAGGATGTCTGATAAGTTTGATAGAAATGAAGGGACTCCTTGGAAGGAACCCCCGATACAGGATAAGGCAGATTTCCAAGATAAGCTTCGTAGGATGTCATCAAAAATCCAAAAGGATGACGAGCCTTATCCTGAAGACGATGAGGGCCTTCTCGGAAAAATATTAGAATTGAGGAATTCGGGTCATGTGGTAGAGGCATTTTTCATAGCTAGAAGGATGATGGCAGAGGGAGATGAAAGCGTTTCCGATCTGGTTGAGGAATTGATAGGTGAATTGGATGTCTGAGAGAGAATTTGTAATTGTATGGGCAATCCCTGCATTCGGAGACATGGATGCGTGGCTAATGGTGCGGCATGTTGAGAGGGGTTGGGAGCTGCCAGGAGGCGCCATTAGGAAAGGAGAGGCTGTTGACGAGGCAGCTCTCAGAGAACTATTCGAAGAAACGGGGAAGCTAGGCATTGCAAAAGCGATAGATAACGATCTAATTGACGGTGGATCAGTGGTCTTTGTAGAGGTCCAGACAGAAGCCATTCCCGACCCATGGGAGTCTAATGATCCCTCAATAGGGGAGGTTGGGTGGTGCCTTGTACCACCAGAGGAGACGGCATGGGGCGCAGAAGAAATAGAGAGATTAAGGTCTCACGACTGGAGTGCCTCGATTAGCCTTGGATCCTGAATTTCCCCCAATCTGGAGTGAAGTGCTTCTCTCCAGGATTTTTCCCCAATAAGATCGCTAGCATCTAGTACGAGCCCAAGATCATCCCGTGTAGGTCCGGAAAGGTCATCTGATGAGGACTTAAGTAGGAATTCGACAACCTCCTTAATATCCTCGGGGTTAGAGGGTGAGGAAGACATCCCCGGATTTTCCCTTGGTTTAGCGTTGGATATTCTCTCTTCCATTCGTGGAGTAGATTCGTCTACGTTATCCAGGGCGATGTCCAACCACTCCATTGCACAGACAATAGCCTCTGGCCCCATGTTCTCTGATGAGAGTCTTTTCATTGCTATCCAAAGATGTCGCATTGCTGGCTGCAGATCCCCAATTTCAATTAGTATGCGCCCGGATTCTAGACGGGAAAGGCCAATTATGTCATTCGGATGTCCGGCGGAGGCCGTAATGTCAGAGAGTGTTACTAGGGCCATCATATGCTCCTGGTTGTTGATATGCCAAGAAGCGAGGTTTAGGAGCGCAAGCCCATGTAAGGCAGAGCCGGAAGATATCGATGAGAACCTATCGACACACCACCTAAGTTCTATGCCAACATCCTCCGATCCAATAATTCCGAGGAGAGCCCTTTCCATTCTAATCCAAGCTTCTGTTTCATAATGCCTATCCTTGAGATTTCTGGATTGGTGGAGTATTGACTCACTTATTTCGACAGCTTGCTCATATTTTCCTTCAGAAAGCAGGCTCTTGAACAGAATGGAGTCAGCCGCTATGCGTTCCGAGGTCGTTTCAGATGCGACCAAGGAATTACCCCCTTTCAAACTGGCTAGCCTTTGTCTCGTACTGTTCCCTGAGGCTTTCCTCCCTCTCTATAAGCCTCATCAGGTGCTCATCCAATGCTTCCTTCGCTTGGGAGATTTCGGATTCTAGCGTTTCTCTATCCTCCACTTCAAGGAGTAGGTTTCCCAATGATCGGAATACTGGCCTGTTAGGGTCTTGTGTAGATAGAGCCTCTATCGTAATCGAGTATTCAGACACCTGCGATGACACGGTTTGGATTTGATTACGGATCAGCTGTAGCTCTCGGGCCAAGGACTGAATATCCTCTGCAGAGACCTTTTCGCTAATCCTAATCCCCCCCTCTTGTGGCATCTATGGATTGCTCCGAGGCAATTAAACCTCTCATAACTGAATTCCATCTCGCTCTCAGATCAGTGAATGAATCAGATTTCAGTGAAATCGAGATCTCATCATCGGAATATGAAAAGTCTGCCTCCGTAATTAGACCAGACGAGAGTGCACCAGGTTCGCTATGCTCTAGCAAAAGAGTAAGTTCGACAGAGTCATTCCTCTTCTGATCCTTCATCTGATTCTCTCTCGCTAAGCTTTTTCTCGTAGTCTAGTGCAGCCTGTTGCGCAATTACTGCCATGTCAGTGGCAGTGGCGCCTTCCATTGACCTTCTAACAATTCTTCTGTTAGCATCGCTGGCCCTAGTGTATGGTTCCCAAACACCACCGGAGAATGTATAGTCGCATTTCTTACATTCCCAAATCCCGGCTGCCTTCCTCCTTACCTTTACGTAATGACATTTGGGGCAGGTATACCATCTTGATTTCTTAGCCATCGCAGAGCCTGCTCTGCGCCTAACACTAACACCATACCTTGGCCCAAACCGGGCTGTAGCTCCAGCTTTCTGAGTCCTTTTTGCCATATTTTCACCTACAATGAATCGATAACTGCTCTGATTTCTTTGGTCCTTTGCCTAGCGTTGTCCATTATTTCTTGGAATTCATCCGTCGTGAAAATCCCCTTTAGACCCTTCTGAAGAGAGTGCACATTGTCATCGTCTCCCAAAGTTATGTGAATTCTCTCGTCGCCTCCCA
>MDSW01171321.1_pt1 | contig 11518 bp, 12 predicted proteins | sample 811171 | NCBI WGS metagenome assembly MDSW01 (sample SAMN05326641, study PRJNA326480) | marine metagenome | isolation source: seawater | place: Atlantic Ocean: North West | collected 2012
AAAGCTTAATAATAAAATTCCTTTTCCTATGCTACTTTCAACAGCAGCAAGTGTTAAAATTGATCCAAGCACAGGTCCAATACATGGTGTCCAACCAAAACCAAAAGCTGCACCCACTAGAACTGGAAAAAACAGGTTATTTGAATAACTTTTAGTTTGAAATCTCTTCTCTCTATTCAAAAAATTAATATTTAAAATCCCCATAAGCTGTAAAGAAAAAATTATTATAATTATACCTGCAGCAATTCTTAAACTGTTTGAATTTTCTAATAATAAATTTCCAATAAAAGAAGCAGTTGCACCAAAACTAATAAATACTAAAGAAAATCCAATGGTAAACAAAACTGTTTTTAAAACAATTTTTTTTTGTTTTTCAACTATATCGCCCAGGGTTTCGCCAGAAATATATGAAATATAACCAGGTATCAAAGGTAAAACACAAGGTGACAAAAAACTAATAAGACCTGCACCGAAAGATATAATTAAATTTAAAAACATTTTATCTACCTAAATTTTTTCGAAAATGAATGAAAACTCTTTGTTCCATATTTTTTTATATCCAGTTTTTTGTAAGAAAGCATATATTGGACTTTCTATTATTTTAGCTTCATCGTAAGTGTACATTTTATCTGGATTATGTATTTCTATACAAACTAATTTTGGCTCATATAAATTAAAGTTTAAAGAATGAAGCACGTTAAGCTCATTACCCTCTACATCAATATTTAAAAAATCAATTTTCCTTCCCTTGTAAATAGTTTTCTCTATTATAGAGTCTAGAGTGTCAGTGTTAACAAGCTTTTCTTCAAAACCTTTTAAAAAATGAATTTTTGCAAATTTTTTACTTATTGTATTAAGCATATTTATTTCTTTTCTAAAAAATAATTTAGTTTGAGATTTCTTTTGATCTACAGCTAAGTTTATATTTATATCCTGTGGCCTTGCCATATTAAATAGCTCAATTGATAGTGAGTTTGCATCTATATTTATTCCTCTCCAATTTCTTTGATAAAGTAAATTAGTATTGTTTCCTTCAAGTGGATGATAGCACCCTACATCGATATAAAAACCATTAGATTTATTATAAAAAAATTTACCTATTTCTAAGTCTTCTCCAAGCATTGAGTAGCTTTTTTTGGACAGAAATATTTTGGGTCTAAATCTCAAATAGTAAAAATATTTAAAAAAATTCATGTCTTTATTATTTAATTTTTTGGTTTAAAAACTAGACAAAGACCGTTGTTACAATATCTTTTGCCAGTAGGATTTGGACCATCTTCAAAGATATGGCCATGATGACCACCGCAGTTTTTACAATGATATTCTACTCTTTCGTATCCAATATGAGTGTCAATCTTAGTTTCAAACACATCTGGCAAAGATGAGAAAAATGACGGCCAACCTGATCCACTTTCAAATTTCATCGAGGAGCTAAAAAGTTTTATTCCGCACCCAGCGCAATGATAATCGCCTTCTCTTTTTTCATTATTTAAAGGACTTGATCCAGGTGGTTCTGTTCCCTCTTCTTTTAAGATGTAATTCTGCTCAGGTGTCAAATTTTTATTCCATTTACTGACCATTTATCTAATTCTACATCATTTTTACGCACTTAAAAATGGAGCAAATTGTTATTGACTTTGTAGTGACTAATCTAATATAATTTTGAGATTAGCGCTGATTTAATACAAATTGCGAGCGCTTTAAAAAATCCGCTAAAGCGTCAAATCTTAATCGACCACCGCTTTAGCCGGTGGTTTTTTTTTGGAATTATTCAAATTAAAACCGGGCATTTGAACTTTATTGTACGCCCGACATTAAGTCGAAGTACTAAAAAAGGAGAAAAAAAAATGAGCGATAAAATTAAAAACCCAGAAACAATAGGTCTTCATGGTGGTGAGTATAGAAGTGATCCAACAACAACTGCTGTGGCTGTTCCTATTTATCAAACGACTTCTTACCAGTTTAAAGATGCTAAAACTGCAGCAAATTTATTCGGATTAAAAGAATTCGGTAATATCTATACTAGAATAAATAATCCAACTTGTGATGTTCTTGAAAAAAGAGTGGCAGCACTAGAGGGCGGACTTGCAGCAGTTGCTGTCGGTTCAGGACAAGCAGCATCTGCATTTTGTGTTCAAAATGTTTGTCAAGCGGGAGATAATATAGTTTCTTCAACAGATCTATACGGAGGAACTGTAAATTTGTTTAAAAACACATTAGGCATGCAAGGTATTGAAGTAAGATTTGCAGATCCAAAAGATCCGAAAAACTTTGAAAAACTTACGGATGAAAAAACTAGAGCATATTACGGAGAGTCTTGTCCAAATCCATACCTTAGAGTTTTTCCAATTAAAGAAGTTGCTGATATCGGAAAAAAACACGGGATACCTTTGATCATTGATAACACAGCTGCCCCAGTAATTTGTAAACCATTAGAGCATGGTGCTGCAGTAGTTATGCATTCTTTAACAAAATATATTGGAGGACATGGAACTTCTATCGGAGGAATAATAGTTGATGGAGGAAATTTTGATTGGGTTAGTAACGCAAAAAGACAACCTTTATTCAACACTCCTGATCCAAGTTATAATGGTGCGATTTGGGGAAGAGATGTTCCTAAGATGACTGGAGCAAATGTAGCATTTGCTGTTCGAGCAAGAGTGGTTCTTTTGAGAGATTTAGGAGCTCCTCTATCTCCTTTCAATGCTTTCCAAATTATTCAAGGTCTGGAAACTGTCGCGCTAAGAATGAAACAACACTGCGCTAATGCAGAAAAAGTTGTAAAATATTTAGAGACAGAAAAAAAAGTTAAGAACGTAATCTATCCTACAAACCATCAAGGTGAAATTAGAGATCGAGCAAAAAGATACATGAAAGGTGGTTATGGTTCATTGGTTGGAATGGATCTTGGATCAAAAGAAGCTGGAGCAAAATTTATAGATAATCTTAAACTTCTTTATCATGTTGCAAACATTGGGGATGCAAGAAGTTTGGCAATACATCCTGCGTCAACGACTCATAGCCAGCTAAATGAAAAACAATTAGCTGAGGCTGGTGTTACGCCAGGTTATGTTAGACTTTCAATTGGGATAGAACATCCTGACGATATCATATCAGATATAAAACAAGCATTAGCGGCTTAAATTAAATTTTTGTTAATACGTCAAGTAGTATACTTGACGTATTAACCTAATGTTCTAAAAAGATATAATGTTTAGAACAATTAATCATTTCATTTTAGTATTTATTTTAATCTCAAACTCAGTTTACTCAGAAATATTAAAACCCAATAAAACTATTGGGCCCAAACAAGTAGTAAAAATTCAATTAGACGGTCTAAAAAAAAATGATGTATCATATAAAGATAAAGGTATTGAACAAACATGGGAATTTGCTCATCCAACGAATAAGATTTTTACTGGGCCAATAGAAAGATTTAAACAAATGATTAAAGGAGATTCATATAAAATGCTTTTAAACCATAAAAATCACAAAATTAGCGAAGTTTTTTCAGATAATAATAGGGTAATTTTTGAAGTATTTGTAATGGATAAGGAAAAAAAAAATTATCTATTTAAATGGGAGGTTGAAAAATATTTAAAGAGGGGTCCGCTTGAAAATTGCTGGCTAACCACAGTAGTTTCAGCTCCAATTCCATTAGGTCCTTCAATTTAAAAATACTAGATGAAATCATATTTTTTTGTTATTTTTTAGTTGTGAAAAAAAAAATACTCCATCTTTAATATTGTCAAAAATTCTCTTTCCAATAATGAGAAATGGAAAAAAATGTGGCGTAATCCCCAGCCTAGAAAATTTTATGATATTATAATTGTTGGTGGTGGTGGACATGGTCTAGGTACTGCATACTATCTTGCAAAAGAACATGGTTTAAAAAATATAGCTGTTATAGAAAAAGGCTGGTTAGGTGGAGGAAATACTGGGCGTAATACGACTATTATAAGATCTAATTATCTTTGGGACGAAAGTGCAAAGCTTTACGATCACTCTTTAAAATTATGGGAAAATTTAACAACAGAATTAAATTATAATGTAATGTTCAGTCAGAGAGGTGTTTTAAATTTAGCTCACAATGAACATGATATTAAAGAAATTAAAAGAAGAGTAAGTGCTAATAGATTAAATGGTATAGATTCTTATTGGGCTGATCCAAAAGAAATCAAAAAACTTGTTCCAATAATGAACATAGAAAACTCGAGATATCCAGTTTTAGGTGCATCTTATCAGCCTAGAGCTGGTACTGCACGTCATGATGCTGTTGCATGGGGTTATGCGATGAGAGCTGATGAATTGGGAGTTGATATTATTCAAAATTGTGAAGTAAAAAAAATAAAAACTAAAAATGGAAAAATATATGGTGTCGAAACTTCAAAAGGAGTTATAAGAGCTAAAAGAATTGGGATAGTGGCCTCTGGACATACAAGTGTTTTAGCAGAGACTGCTGGAATAAAATTGCCACTTCAAAGTAAACCTTTACAAGCATTAGTTTCTGAACCAATTAAACCTGTCATAGATACAGTTGTAATGTCTAATGCCGTTCATGCTTACGTGAGTCAATCTGATAAAGGTGAGCTTGTTATAGGCGCAGGAACTGATGGTTACAATTCTTTTACTCAAAGAGGTGGCTATAATATTGTGGAGGACACGATTAGATCGATAATTGAGCTTTATCCAATTTTTGCAAAAATGAAAATGCTAAGACAGTGGGGTGGTATTGTAGATATTTGTCCTGATGCAAGTCCTATTATTAGTAAATGTGAAATTGATGGACTTTATTTTAATTGTGGTTGGGGAACTGGCGGATTTAAAGCGACTCCAGGAAGTGCAAATGTGTTTGCGCATACTATTGCTAAAGATAAACCACATGAAATAAATGCGCCATTTAGTTTAGATCGTTTTGTAAGTGGCAGGTTAGTAGATGAACATGGAGCCGCTGCGGTAGCTCATTAAAATGTTTACAATTAAATGTCCATATTGTGGTGAAAGAGATCAATCTGAATTTTCTAATGGTGGAGAGGCTCATGTTGCAAGACCAAAAAATCCAGAAAGCTTAAGTGATAGAGAATGGTCGGAATATGTTTTTATAAGATCTAACCCAAAAGGAATTTATTTTGAAAGATGGGTTCACACTCATGGATGTAAAAAATGGTTTAATGCTGTGAGGAATACTTCAACAGATGAAATTCTTGAGGTTTATAAGATAGGAGAGCCCGCCCCAGCAATAAAGAAATTTAAAAATACACTAAAAACACCATCTGGAGAACCAGATGTGGGTTCGGGTAATTTTTCGGTGAAAAAACCATGAAAAAAATTAAAACTCTTTTTTTAATCACATTTCTTTTCTCTTTATTCTTTGAAAATATAAATGCAGAAAAATCAAATAAAATAGAAACTAATAAAGTAATAAGTGATGAAGTTTCTGATCAATTACAAAAACTTATGGACCTTTATAAAGATGGTGTAATCACTGGGTATGAATATGAAAAGGAAAAAAAGAAATTAATTAAATAGAAAATATGACTGAGAATAAAATATATTTTAAATTTGATGGAAAAAAATATGCTGGTAATAAAGGGGATACTATTGCTGCAGCTTTATTGAGAAATAATGTAAAGTTAGTAGGTAGAAGTTTTAAATATCACAGACCTAGAGGTATTTATACCTGCGGAATTGAGGAGCCTAATGCTCTAGTTCAGATTGTAAATGAGCATAATGAACCAAATGTAAGGGCGACTGTGAAAAAAATCTATGAGGGTATGATTGTAAAAAGTCAAAATCGTTGGCCCTCATTAAAAAGAGATTTTGGATCTATTAATAATATTTTATCTCCAATATTTTCAGCTGGTTTTTATTACAAAACATTTATGGGACCTAAAGGTTTCTGGAAAAGTGTATATGAGCCCTTAATAAGAAAGACTGCTGGTTTAGGTAAGCCACCAAATGAATTTAGATCTAAAAGTATTCATCTTAATCATAACGTGGATATTGTTATTGTGGGTGGTGGATTAAATGGTCTTTTAGCTGCTAAAAAATTAGTCGGAACAAATTATGATGTTCTGCTTATTGAAAGGGAAGACTCTTTGGGGGGTATTTTAAAAAATACTGGGAAAATAAAGGAAATTAATGATCAACTCCCTTATGAGTGGATTGAAAAAACTGAAAGGCTAATAAAAAATTCAAACAATATAAGAGTATTAAAGAATACACTTGTTACAACTTATAATTTTAAAAATCATCTCATTGCTCTTGAAGATAACTGCGTAGGAAAACCTCAGGACAATATTAAACCAGAGCTCACTTTGCACAAAATAAGAACTAAAAAAACAATTTTAGCTAACGGACATATTGAAAGATTTATTTCTTTTAGAAACAACGATTTACCAGGAGTGATGTTGGCTGGTTCATTTGAAAAATATGTTAAAAATTATGAAGTAATTCCTGATAAAAATCCAATAATTTTCACAAATAATTCTTCCACATCTAGTCTTGTAAAGATTCTTATAGAACGTGGTCTAAAACCAAAAGCATATATTGATATAAGAGATCAAAAAAAAATAGAAAAAGAAACTTTAGATCTTTTAATAACAAATAAAATACCTTTATTCACTAAATCTGAAATAGAAGGTTGTGAAGGAAAAAATCATATTAACAAAGTAAATATTAGAATTAAAAAAAATCAATTTGTTAAATTAAAGACTTCAATGCTCTGCGTTTCCGGAGGATTAAATCCTGATATACATTTATTTACTCAATCAAAAGGACTTTTAAAGTGGGATAAGGATCTTTTAACATTCAAACCTGATAAAGTTTTCCAAAATACAATAACATTGGGTTCGGTCAGTGGAAATTTTAATTTTGATAATGTCGTAAATGAAATAAATAATAAATTAAATCATATAGATGGATTAAATGATTTAGATATTAAATTTAATATTGATGGGCCTTATAAATTTCAAATAAAAGAATTGTGGGAAACCCAAAGTGCAACAAAATCGTTATGGTCAAAATCATTTATAGATCTTCAAAATGATGTCACTACAAAAGATTTGAAACAGGCAATCTCAGAGGGTTTTAACCGTATCGAACATTTAAAACGTTTCACAACAAATAGTATGGGAACTGACCAGGGAAAAATTAGCAGTATCAATGCACTGGGAATAGTTTCTAAAATGCTTAAAAAAAATATTTCTGATATTGGAACAACCACATATAGACCGCCATATGCTCCAGTAAGTTTTTCAGCTATAGCTGGTAGAAGTGTTTATGAATTTTATGATCCAATAAGAAAAACTGCCCTTCATAATTGGCATGAGGAACATAATGCTGTTTTTGAAAATGTAGGACAGTGGAAGAGGCCTTGGTATTATAAAAGATTTGAAAAAGAAACAATGCACGAGGCTGTTCAAAGAGAGTCTAAGCAACTCAGGGATACAGCAGGCATCTTAGATGGTAGCACTTTAGGAAAAATTGAAATTAAGGGAAGAGATGCATTAGAATTTATAAATCTCATGTATACGAATAGTTTTACACAAATGAAACCCAACACTGCAAAATATGCTCTTATGCTGGGAGAAGACGGTATGATTAAAGATGACGGTATTGTTTGTAAAATAAATGATCAACATTTTATTGCGACTACTACAACCGGGGGTGCTGCAAATGTTTTATCACATATGGAGGAATACGCTCAAACTGAGTGGCCAGATATGAATGTCTACTTAAATTCTATTACAGAACAATTTGCTACTTTTAATTTAAGTGGACCAAAATCAAGGGTCATTATGAGCCGAGTTTTTGATAATATTGATTTTTCTAACGATAAATTTCCATTCATGACATTTAAATTTTTTAATTATCTTGATACACAAATTAGAATTTTAAGGGCAAGTTTTACTGGTGAATTGGGTTATGAGATTTATATCCCACCAAAATACGCCATGAAGCTATGGGAAAAAATTTTTTATTACAGCCAAGATTTTAATTTAGTTCCATACGGAACAGAGACAATGCATCTATTAAGAGCAGAAAAAGGTTATATTGTAGTTGGTCAAGATACGGATGGAACTGTTACTCCTTTGGATCTGAATCTTAATTGGATGATTAGCAAAAAGAAACCAGACTTTATTGGAAAAAGATCTTTAATCAGAAGTGATATGATAAGAGAAGATAGAAAACAATTGGTAGGTTTAATACCTATTAATAAAACATATGGTATTGAGGAAGGACAGCACGTGATAGAAAATCAAGACATTAACTTACCAATTAAAAAACCGATCAAAATGCTTGGTCAAGTCACTTCAAGCTATTTTAGTCCTACACTCAATCATTCAATTTCAATGGCACTTATTAAAGAGGGTAACAGAAAAATTGGAACTAAACTTTTTGTATCAACATCCAACTTGAACACTATCGAAGTAGATGTTGTTAAACCAAATTTTATTGACCCCAAAAATCGAAGGTCACTGTTATGACAGAGTTATTATTAAATAGTGACATCAAAGTAATTCAAAAAGATTTATCTCAAATAATAGTGAGAGGTAAAGGAGATGGAAATTTTGCTGAAACTATCAATAAAGAAATTTCCTTACTGCCACCATCCGATAATTTAAGATGCATAAGTAATGAAAAATTCCTTTTTTCAAAACAGTCTTTTGATCAGTGGAGTTTGATAGCGTACGAGGAATTAGGCGATGATGAGGTTATAAAATTAATTTCGAATTTGAATATGAATGATCAAATTTTAGCTTCCAATTATTCTTTGGGACAATCATATTTTGAATTTGAAGGTAAAAATAAAAATCATTTTTTAAATAAGCTAACACATTTTGATTTAAGAAATAAAAATTTTCCAGTTTCAAGTATGGCACAAACTTTGTTAGCAAGAATTGATTGTTCAATTTATCACTTAAATAATAAATTTCTTGTTACGATCAATAAGTCATTTGAAGATTATTTTATCAAAAGAATTAAAGACTCTATAAATTTATAAGATGAACAGGGAAATTTTAAAAATAGCTTTAAATACTGAAAATTATGGAAGTCTTAAAAACCATACACATCATTCAAGTTTGAAAAACTCAATGTGTGGTGATGAAATTAAAATTTATTTAATAGTTAAAGATAATAAAATTAAAGAGCTTAAATATGAGGGAGACTCATGTATATATTGCCAAGCATCAGCTAGTCTTTTTTCAAGAATAGCAAAAAACAACTCTATTAGAAAAGTAAATAATTTTGTAAAAAATTCAAAAAATTTTTTTGAAAAGAAAATTAAGTTTTCTGATAAAAAATGGAATAAATTTTTAAAATTAATTAATAAAAAAAACTTTCCAAGAAAAGATTGTATATTACTTCCTCTTAAAGCGGCTAATAAAGCAATTAAAAATTAGTTATTTTTTTTTATACTTAGCGGCTTCTTCGGATCCACCCGTTGCACTTCCTTTGCTATATGAATGGGCGCCCATTCCCGCAAGTTGACCATCTTTTATAATTAAATATGGATCTCTGATTGGTTTTTTGTCAAAGAAGCATTCGAGAATTTCTCTCACACCCGCAGCATATCTAGCTTGTGCTGATAAAGATGTTCCTGAAGTATGTGGGGTCATTCCGTGGTTTGGCATTGATCTCCAAATGTGATCATTTGGTGCTGGCTGAGGAAACCACACATCTCCGGCATATCCACTTAACTGGCCAGACTTAAGTGCTTTAGCAATCGCCTCTCTGTTGCAAATTTTTCCTCTTGCAGTATTAACAATGTATGCACCTTTTTTCATTTTACTAATCAATTTATCATCGAATAAATTCTCTGTTTCCGGATGGAGAGGACAATTAATTGTTACTACATCACAAACTTTAACCAAAGACTCTACAGAGTCGTGAAATGTCAAATTTAATTCTTTCTCTACTGAGTCGGGTAATTTATGTCTATCAAAATAATGAAGATGAACATCAAAAGGTTTCATTTTTCTTAACGCATCTAAACCAATACGACCTGCTGCAACTGTTCCTACATGCATGCCTTCAACGTCGTAAGATCGGTGAACTGCATCAGCAATATTCCAACCACCTTGATTAACAATGTTGTGTTGGTTGTGATAATCTCTAACTAAAGACAAAATCATCATCACAATGTGTTCTGCTACTGATCTTGAATTACAATAAGTAACCTCAACCACATCAATTTTATTATCCATTGCTGCCTGTAAATCAACGTGATCTGAACCAATACCGGCAGTAATTGCCATTTTAAGATTTTTTGCAGACTGAATTCTTTCTTTTGTTAAATAATAAGGCCAAAAAGGTTGTGATATCACAACATCAGCATCAACTAATTCTTTGTCTGCTTGACAACCCTTTGCATCTTTATCTGATGTAACAACTAATTTGTGTCCATTTGACTCTAAAAATTTTCTCAAACCCAGTTCCCCTGAAACACATCCTAATAATTGTCCTGGTTTAAAATCTATCCCTTTCGGTGTTGGTAATGCCATTCCGTCAGGGTATTTATCTAATTTAGGTAATGAAGATACCGGATAACTTTTCGGCATTCCACCTTTTGGATCATCATATAATACGCAAAGGACTTTCATTTAAATTTTATTAAAGCAAATATTTTGATTATGTTAAAGGGTAATTAAACTAGAATGGACACTCAAATTTGATATGATGGTGTAAAATGTCAGTTAGGAAGCAAAAAAATGTATTAGGAGAAGATCTGGAAAGTTGTTCTACCGAACCTATAACGGGTTGGTTTAGAGATGGATGCTGTAACACAGATGAAAATGACCGTGGACTTCATACTGTGTGTGTAAAAGTAAATGATGAATTTTTAAAATGGTGTAAAGAAGCCGGCAATGATTTAATTACTCCTCACCCAGAATTTGGTTTTCCAGGACTTAAAGATGGAGATAAATGGTGTGTTTGTGCTAGTTGGTATGTAAGAGCACTTGAGGCAGGTAAAGGTTGTCCAATTTATTTGAAAGCTACACACGAAAAAACTTTAGAATTAGTAAAAATAGAAAAATTAAAAGAATTTGCAGTAGATCTATCTTAAATCTACATATCTATTATCATCGTATCTTTAGATCCACCACCTTGTGAACTATTTACAATAGTACTTCCTTTTTTTAAAGCCACTCGTGTTAATCCTCCAGTAGTAACCCAAGTTGATTTTCCACTTAAAACAAATGGTCTTAGATCCAAATGTCTTGGTTCTATACTGTTGTCAGTAATTGTTGGTGTGGTAGAGAGAATTTCTAAAGGTTGTGCAATATAATTTCTTGGATTTTTTAAAATATTTTTTTTCATTGCTTCTCTATTTTTTTTTGAAGCATGTGGACCAATCAGAATTCCATTGCCACCAGAACCATTTGTCGGTTTTACTACAAACTTAGAAATATTTTCAATTACATGTTCTCTATGAATTTTTTCACTACAAAGTAAAGTTTCAACTTGTTGTATTTTTGGTTGCTCTCCTAAATAATAAACAATCATTTTATCA
>MDSW01185387.1_pt1 | contig 11518 bp, 10 predicted proteins | sample 811171 | NCBI WGS metagenome assembly MDSW01 (sample SAMN05326641, study PRJNA326480) | marine metagenome | isolation source: seawater | place: Atlantic Ocean: North West | collected 2012
CAGTAATTAGGATCATAAAATATATTTAAATTTAACAATTTATTCAACTTAAAATAAGGATAATGTTTAAATTACTTTATTGTTTTGAAAGTTTAAATGATGTTTAAAAACAATAATCTTTATATTACTAGCAACGATTTCTCTAAATTTTCTGATTTGATATATTCAGATAGAGAGAAACTAGAGAATCAGAGTTTTAATCAAGATACTGAAATTATTGATATATCAACAGACCCTCAATTTAAATGCATAACATACAAACAATTAAGCTTTGAGATAACAAGTGGAGATATAGTATTTTGTAATTCAAATCAACTTGATAACTTTTTTTATCATCTTAAAAAATATGAAAAGATAAAAAATTTAACACTTATAACTCATCAAACAGATAAATTAATTTCAAAAAAAGACTTTGAAAAAAGACCACAATCTATTTCAAAGTGGTATGGGGTAAATGTAGGTCATAAAGATCCCTCTCTTTTGCCAATACCTATTGGTATAGCTAGTGACTTTTCATTAAAAAATTTAAATGCGAAAGACTTTCCTGAATTTAACAAAAATAATTATTACAAAGATGAAATTAAAATGTATTTAAATTTTAAAATTAATACAAATTTTAATGAAAGAAACTTGCTTTATAAACAATTTGAGGGAGAGCCGTGGGTGGATATTGATCCACCAGATTTAAACAAAGAAATATATTTAAATAAACTTAAAAAATCAAGCTTTGTTTTATGCCCTTGGGGCAATGGAGTTGATACCCATAGATTTTGGGAAGCTTTATATTCTGGTTCTATTCCGATTACAAAAAAACATATAACTTATGAAACCGCTACTGACTTACCTGTTCTTTTTGTTGATGATTACAAAGATATTAATTTTGAATTACTTTCAACCTTTATGAGAAACTTAGATGTAGAAAAATATAACTTTGAAAAATTAACAAAAAATTACTGGAATGAAACAATTACTAATACTAATAAAAACTTAGATCATATAAAAATAAGAGAAACAAAATATGAAACTAATTTATTTAGACTTAAAAGAAACAGCCTAAGAATTCTTAATTCATATATAAAAAGATATAAAACTTTTATTAATAAAGTAAGAACAAAATTAACTAGTTAGGGTTTTAAAACTTTCCAATTACTTGTTGGTAGTTTTATTAATTCTGAAATCATACTTATTGCCCATGTTAAAAGAACGGTACCATGAATGTCTGGTGTATTTTCCCCTTTTGATATTTTTACACCATAATATGAAGTTTGTGACATGTTAACAAAATATGAAAACCCTCCTTCATTCCTAAAAAAATGTTTTTCAATTTTTTCTAAAACATTCTTGAAATATTCTTTTATTTCTTCATTTTTATAATTAGTTATTTTTGAACACATATAAAGAACGTAAACTGCGTCAACAATATCGCAACCTTCTTCGTGAGGTTCGATACTTAAACAAGTATCAATTAATTTTTCAGGAAAAGGCACACTTTCATTTATCCAATCCAGACCAGTAATCACTTTCATAGCACCATTGATCAACTCTTTTTCATTGGGTTGTCTTCCCCTAAAAAAAGCACCTGTTTCACTGTCTACAATTGAATGAGCAAACTGTTTTAATTCTTCAATAGAGGCACCTGCACTAAACGATTCTTTATTTTGAATGGATGCAAACACACACATTGCAGCAAACTGTGCTCCGGCGTCCCAAGGTTTCGACCAGTCTAAATTGTTAAGATAGTTACAAATATCTTCTGGGCTTTGATACTGGTTTTCATATTTCTTCTCACTTTTTAAGCCAACCTGGTGTAATGTAGACATGGCTTGCTTAGATTCAGCTTTAATAAAATTTTTTAATCTTTCCTCTTTTAATTGATACTTATTCTTTTTAAATAAATTAAAGAATTTTTTAATCATATTTTTTATTTCAGATAGATAAGAACCATTCATATAAGCCTGTAAGTAGTTCCTATCTACGTACGAATTAGAAGGAAAGTTTTGAATTGAGTCTTGAAAAGAATTAATATAAACTCCCCACTCTTCTCTTTCCTCCTTTGTTAATGCCTCCCAATTACCAGTGATGTAATAGATTTTAAGTGCATAACAACTCATGCCTAAATTTAATTTTTCTCCATCTTTTGTTAAGCCTTTTTTTACTGGATAAAAACTAAACTGATCTTTTTTGAGTGAAGACATAAAGTCTAATAAATTAGATTCAATATCTTTTAACCATATATATTCCATACAATTTTTACTTTGATTACTATATCTATTCTAGAATTATTCTTGTTTAAGAAATGTTAATAAATTAATGAGTTAACTTTTGTAAACAAATACAATCTTAAGGGAAAGCAAACTAATTAATTTTAATGAATAAGCTAAAAGTTATAATCTTTGGGTCGAATGGACTAGTAGGTAGTTCTTTGACAAGAATATTGAAAGAATCTGACAAAGTAGAATATTTATTTCCTTCAACAAGAGATGATACAGACCTTGAAAGCCCTGATTCCATAAAAAAAACAATTAATGAAAACAGTCCTGATTATGTGATAAATTGTGCAGCCAAAGTTGGGGGCATCCATGCTAATAATACATATCGAACTGATTTCTTAATTGACAACTTAAAGATAAACCTTAATTTATTTGAAGTTCTTAAAGATTTTAAAAATGTAAATATTATCAATTTAGGTAGTAGTTGTATCTACCCATTAAATGCCAAAGATCCAATAAGTGAGTCTTCTCTTATGGAAGGAAAACTCGAGCCAACTAATTCACCATATGCTATTGCAAAGATAACTTCAATTGAGTTAGGGAGGGAAATTGCGAATGAGTTTGGAAATAATGTTTTAAACTTAATGCCTACAAATCTTTACGGACCTAATGATAATTTTAGTGAAATGAATAGCCATGTAATTCCTGGATTAATCTACAGAATGCACAAAGCAAGTGTTGATGGAGATAAAGAATTCGAGATATGGGGAAGCGGTAAACCTCTTAGGGAGTTTATGTATGTTGATGATTTGTCATATTGTATTGAATTTCTTTTAGGAAAAGAAGTTGAAACTGATTTAATCAATGTTGGAACTGGAGAAGAAATTTCAGTTTTAAATTTAGCGAAACTTATTAAAGATACTATCGGATTTAAAGGCGATATAACAACTGACATGAGTATGCCAGATGGTAATCCTAGAAAACTACTAGATTCAACTTTAATAAATAACTTAGGATGGAAAAGTTCTATTGACCTAAAAACTGGAATGGAACAGACTTATAATTGGTTTAAAGAAAATAATTTATAGTTTTTTTGTCTTATGATAACTAATTAAAAAGTAGTATAAAAAAGGAAACTGTATGCTTTCCATCGTTGTGTCAAAAGCAGAAACTAAAAATAACGGAATTAAGTAAATGAAGATATTTTCTTTTAAATTTATTATTAATTTATATTGAAATAGGAAATAAATTATTGCACCAAATATCCCCATTCTTCCTAATAGTGTAAATAAATGATTATGCACATTTTCATTTAAGCCATCCCTGCCTAGCCTTCCTGGCGAATTAGGGTCTTTCATAACTTCAAAGATTTCGTTAAAGCCAAATCCAAAAATCATTTTTCCTTTTTTTATTTGATCTTTAGTTAAGTCGCTCCAGATATCTAGACGCCAATCTAAGGTATTGTCTTTTGAGCAAAGTCTTTCTTCGCAAAAGTAAAAACCCAAAAATTGATTTGTATTTTTTCTTTCAACTACTTCTGCTACTGAATCTTGAATAACAATTATCGGTTCAGCAGTATTTCTCTCGATTTCCGGTAAAGCTGCTAATCGAATTGCTGATAAAATAAAGACTACTAAGGCAACTAAAAATACTAGTAAATATTTTTTCATGTCTGCCCTAATTAAACTTCGAAAAGATAAGTTAATTGAAAATAGAAGTAAACAAGAAGAGAAAAAAGAAGCTCTACTTAAAGTTAAAAATAAAGGCAACATTAAAAAACCTACTAAATTTACATAATATAAATAATTTTGATGATTAATAAACTTATCTTTTAATATAAACAAACAGAAAATAAATGCCATAAGAACATCTGACCCTTTTATAAATTGAAATTTATCTCCATTGCGCTCAAAGAAATACATAATAAAATCTGGATAATTTCCTGAGTTAAAAATATAAATGATTAAAGGAGTAACAGCAAGGGCATAAAAGTGTAACTTAGAAAAATTTAATACGTTAAAGAAAAAGTAGCCTAAGAAAACATAGCCTATCATCCACAAATATGAAGAAGATTTATATGTATATTGAGAAAAAAATGATCCCCTAGTAAATAGAACAGTAAAAATAAATAAAGCAATTAATAATAAGAAATTAACATATGGAAAAAAATTAAAGTAATCCTTATCTAAGAAAGTAAAATATAAAAAGTAAAGAATAATTAGAAATAATCCAAATGCTACAACTAACTCACCAAGTCTAAATCCAAAAAACCTAAGACCGAAAAATGATCTAGTAAATATCATAATTAATATCGTTACAGCAAAAAGTAAATTGCTAAAAAAATTAATGGCTAGATTATTTTTTATATTTTTTAACATCAAAATCTAATTGAAAGTTTAATAAATTATAAAAAGTAAGCAAGTAAAGGAATTAATATGAGGATAGTGAAGTCAAATAAATCATTAATCACTTATGTTTTTGGATTTGGAAGGTCTGACTTAATTTCATCAAATAAGGTATACGCTGATGAATTTTTCTATGGTTATCATAATTTTCTTAAAGAATATAAAGAAATTAAGTATATTGAATTCGAAACAAATGCGAAAAAAAGAATCTTTAATAAGTTCTTATTTTTTCTCTCAAAAGTTCTTAGGAAGATATCTAAATTATCATTTTTCTTTGAAAATATTTGTTCATATAAAAATTTTAAAATACTATTTCGTACTGAACATATAATTTTAACTAACGACAGAATTGGCTTGTCTGCATTGCCACTTCTTATAATTTACAAATTTCTACGAATAAATTCATCAACTGTCATTGTTATGGGCCTTCTTGCTAAAGATACTAACAATTTATTATCACATATTGTTCAAAGAACTTTACTTAATGTATTTTTCTTAACAGTAGATAATTTTATATTTCTTAGTAAAAGCGAATGCAACCAAGCTAAGGTTTCATATAAGAAATACAGAAAAAAATTTATATTTATCCCATTCTCTATTGATACTGAATTTTGGAAAGAAAATAGAAAAACTAATGCTAAAAAAAAGAAAAAGATTATTTTTGTTGGAAACGATGGCAGAAGAGAATACAAATTAGTTATACAAATAGCTAAAAGTCTTCCTGAGTATGAATTTTGCTTAATTACTTCTAATATAAAAATAGATGAAATAGAAAGTACAAATGTAACTTTATATGAAGGACAATGGAACAAACAATTATTGACAGATGAAGAATTGAGAAATTTATACTCTGATGTTGAACTCTCAATAATCCCAATAAAGAACTCTTATCAGCCATCTGGACAGAGTGTTGCTTTACAATCAATGTCAATGGGAATCCCTGTTATGATTACTGACACTGTTGGCTTTTGGGATAAGGATATTTTTCAAAACAACGAAAATATCTTTTTTGTTCCTAAAAATAAATTAAATATATGGATAGATGAAATAAATCGAGTAATAAATAATCAAAAACTAATGAGTGAGGTTTCAAATAAATCAAAAAATATCACAAATACTATCTATAATTCGGAAAATTTTTATAATTCAATGAAAAAAGTCGTCCTTAAATAAAATCAATATTTAAATTTTTAATTTTCGCTTAATTTTATAAATTTTTTTGTTTATATAACTCCCTGAGTCAATGGTCCTAGATGAAAGAATTGAATTTTTATTATTTATCATTTTTTCAAATAAATCTAAAAAATTAGAACACATAATATCTGAACTAAATGGATAATTTGTCATTTTCTTTTCATAATGTAAATAATTTTTTATTACATAATCAAGTTTATCTTCTAGATTAGAAAGACTATATTCAACACCAAAATCTTTACAGTACTCAATTACACCCCCACTGTTTATAAACATGACCGGAAGACCACACTGTGCTCCTTCAATATGATGATTCCCAGAAGGCTCGTTTAAAGAACCTGTTAAATAAAGATGATTTTTCTTTATCTCATTCGATAATGCATCCCCAGAAAGAGGATTTATATGATTAGCGTTTTTGAATTTAAATTTATCTGGTAAATTACCGATATATGTAAAGTCGATTTTAGTTTTCCAATATTCATCATTTAATAGCTCATCAATCTTTTCATAAACTGGAAAACCTTTGTTCCAGTTAGCTCCCCAATGATGCGTCACAATTTTTAAATTTGAATTACCATCCCATACTGCTTTATTGTTACTATTAAAAAGTTCTTTATTAGCTCCAGCGAGTATTACATGATTATTTTTTTTATTTAATCCTTGTGCTAAATATAATTTTTTTAACCAGCTGCTAACAAAAACTGTGTAATCAGCGATTTCATTTGCCTGAATTAAATACTTATTAACAAAATTTGTGTCTTTTCTTTCATCACACTCATTTATTCTATGAACAACTAAGGCTTCTGAATTAATATAGTTAATATAATTTTTAACATCCCAATGGGTAAATGCAGAGGACTCTGATGTTTTTCTTGGCTCAGTAATCAGGATTATATCTATATCATCATCATCTAAGTTGTTTACTACCTTATGGCCTTTTAAAGTTAAGTATGATCTTAAATTAATTGCAAATAAATTACCTCCGCCCCATGGACCTTCTTTAATATTTGTACCAATACTAATTTTCATAAATTTCCTTAAGTAAAGAATTAAACTTTTGAAATCCTTTAGGAATTAAGAATTGTTTGACGTTTCTATTAGCTACTTCTACATTTGGAACCGCATTTTTAAAATTAGACATATCAAAGATAGAGGAATCATCAAGTATTTCTTTTGCTATTCCAACATCAGTAGAAATTAGCGGTGTTCTTGTTAAAGCACACTCAAGTATCGACTGAGGGCCTCCTTCATATCGAGAAGATACAATATAAAGATCTGTTATATTATAAAGTTCATTTATTTCATCAAAAGTAGCCATTTCGTAATATTTAAAATTAATTTTTTCTTTTTTTAATTTTTCAATAATATACTGTCTTCTTTTGCCGGTTAGGATTACAACTAAATTTTCTTCTTCTTTATTAAGGTACTTTACTATCTCAAAAAATTGATCCGGACCTTTAGATAATTTTGGTGAAGTTAAGTCATAACCTTCAGTATCTCTTTGAAATGAGCTTACATAATAAGATTCGGCTGATAAGTTGTATTTATTATATAAAGATTTTTTATTCTCAATTTGATACCAAAGATTTTGATTCGTCCAAAAAGGAATCACTGTTATTTTTTTTGTGGTTATTTTTTTTACTTGTTCATATGTTGAGTTTGAAATAACGTGGTAATGGTCTATATACTTATCTCTATCTTGAAATTCTAAAAGTTCTTTTTCATCAAACTTATCTTCATCAATATGATGGATAGTGCATAAAACTTTATTCTTTTTTAAAATATTGGTTGGAATTTTTTTCCAAGTCCATGGTGCAATAATCCAAATAATTTTTTCCCCGAAAAAAGAATATCTACTTTGCTTAAAATTGTATCTATTCCATTCATCTACAAACCTGTCAACTACCCAGTCTTCCTTAGGTCTATTAATAAATAGTTTCATTAATCTACCTTCGGATCAATATTTTTTTTGACACAATCTGCATAATACTTTTGTTCAGTTTTTTTATTTTGAGAAATATTATTTTCAATATTTAAATTGTAAAGTGGTTCTTTTAAAACTTTATATTTATAGCGTTTACTGAGCAAATCATTCATAAGTTTATAATCTTGAGAGTAATAAAACTTTTCGTTATAAAATCCTACTTCCTCAAAAATATTTTTCTTTATTAAAAGTGTTCCATGGATAAAAGGGTTTTTAAATTTCATAACTAATCGTTTTGGTAAGTAATATGTAAGACCAGGTCTATTTTTATTTCCAGGATAAGTTAAGGCTCTCGTCGAACAAAAATCTAAATCAAGCCTTTCCATTAAAGTTATTTGTTTCTCAATTCTATTAAACTGACTAACATCATCAGCATCTTGACGTGCAATGTATTCTCCTTTTGTTTGTGAAATTAAAAAGTTTAAAGATTTTGTTAATCCTAAATTAATTTTATTTTGAAAAACATTAATGTTTTTATACTCTTTTATTTTCTCATATGTATTATCCGTAGAGCCGTCATCTATAATTAAAAACTCTAAATTTTTGTAAGATTGATTTAATATACTATTAATTGACTCCTTAATTGTGGCTTCTGAGTTATAAACACTCATTATTACAGAAACTAATTTATTATTGGTCATTTAATATCATGTTAAAATTATCAATGAATTTTTCTTCGTTTAACAAATTAATAATATAATCTTTATTTTCATTCCCTGTTTGTCTTGATAAACCTCTGTCTTCTAGAATTTTTAATTTTTCTTTTAAGTCTGAATAATCAAACTGTTTATATGAATACTTATAATCTGTTGGGAAAAATTCTCTAATTCCACCAGTTTCAGGAAATATAGAAGGGATTCCTATTGAAGATGCTTCGCAAAGTAAAGTAGGCTGTCCTTCGTAAAGCCTTGTAGCGGTTACAACGGCTCTAGATTTAGATATTAATTCCATCACTTCAACATTTTTTAGTATCCCCTCAAAGTGTATATTTTCTTGATTTCTATATTTGTTTTTCAAAGTCTGAAGCAACGGGCCATCCCCAACTATTTTAAGATTTACTTCTTTAAAATCTGCATCAATAAATACTTCTATCAATTCCTTAACACCTTTTTCTTTTGAAATTCTCCCAGCGTATATAAAATAATTCTCTTCATTTTGTTCTGAAGTATGAATCTCTAAATTTAATGGATTAGGATGAACATATATTTTTGATTTAAAATTACCTAAGCTCTCTATAAATTTTTTGTGGAAATCAGTCAATACAAGAATTTTTAAATCCGAATTTTTTAAAATCTTTATATATTTTTTCCCATAAAGAATTACAAAAAAAGATTTAATAAATGATTCTTGAAAATATTTATTTAAAAATTGAAATTTTTTTTGTGTATACCCACAAGCAAGACAAAGGTTTTCGCCGCTTAAATGAGCGGAGCTCAAAAAATGCTGAGTACAAAAATATCTAAAATTATGTAATTTAACAATAGTAGGGATCCCTGTTTCTGACATTAAATCAAAAACTCCTAAGGAGACTTTGAACCATGAATTGTGAACATAAACAACATCTGGGTTAAAATTATTTATTTTGTCCCTTATTACCTTTATACTTCTAGAATTTTTTCTAAGCAAAAAAGACTTCAATTCCATAAAAAAATTTGTAATTTTATTATTAAAATACAATACTTCAACTTCATAATGTTTTTTTAATACATTTACTTCATTTTCTACAGCAATATCCTCTCCACCGATTATCTGATATTTATTATGAATAACTAGCAACTTTTTCATGATTTAAATTATTTTGTATTATTCTTTTTAGCTTAGTTAATATTAACGTAATGAAGGTAATTATTTTATTTACCTATGGAATTTCCTTAAAAGATTGGAATTCCAGTGGTCTACTTGAAAGAGAAATTAAAATATACAATTATCTTTCTAATAAGTCCGGCATTAAATTCAAATTTATTACATTTGGGGACGAGTCTGATCTTGATTACCAAGATTACATTCCAGATATTGAAATTATTCCAATTTATAAATATATAAATAAAAGTAAGAGTAAATATCTAGAACTAATTAAGTCTTTCTTTTATCCATTAAAAATTATGAAACTAACGACATTTGAAAATTCAATTATAAAAACAAACCAACTATGGGGTTCTTGGATGGCAATAATATTAAAGTTACTTACTAAAAATCCATTAATGGTAAGGACTGGTTATGATTTATTAACATTTAAGAAAAATGAGTCTACATCGAATATAAAACTTTTGTTTTACAAATACCTAACTAAATTTTCTCTAAAATATTCAGATAAATATATTGTTACTAGTAATACTGACTTTCAATTTCTAACAAATAAATTTAGAAAATATAAAAGTAAAATATTGATTATCCCTAACTGGATTGATAAGTTAGATGCTTTTGAAACTAGAAAAATATATAGAAATAAAATTGTAAGTGTTGGTAGGTTAGAAAAACAAAAAAACTTTCAACATTTAGTTAAGCAAATAGGAAATTCAAATTTAGAACTAGATATATATGGAGAAGGTAGTGAAAAAGAAAACCTAACGGAACTAGCTAAAAAATATAATTCAAAAGTAAATTTCTTAGGAAAAGTAAGCAACGATCATTTAATCAAGAAATTAACTAACTATAAATATTTTGTAAGTAGTACTTTATATGAGGGAAACCCAAAGGCATTATTAGAAGCTATGTCTGCAGGCTGTATAGTTATTGCTCCAAATGTTAGTGGAGTAAATGAAATAATAACTAATGAATATAATGGCTATCTTTATGAACTTGAAAATAATAACCTAACAAACTTTATAAATGAAGTTGATGAAAAAGACAACACATTAATTATAAAAAATACTAAAGAATTCTTAAGTAAAAAACACGAGATAAAAATGATTGCTGAGAAAGAAGAAAATGTTTACAGTTACCTATTTAATATAAGTAAAATTTCTTAGATCTCCTTTATACTCAATTTTTACATGATTATCATAACTGAATTCATCATGATTATGGGTTGAATTAATAATTGTTATATCTTCTTTTTTTAATATTGAGAAAATTAGATCTCTAGTTTCAGTATCCAAATTTGATGTAGATTCGTCTAAAAGCAAAAGCTCTGTATTTGCTAATAAGGCTCTTATAAATGAAATTTTTTGCATTTGTCCTGATGATAAGGTTCTATTACTTATAACAAATGATAAGTCATAATTATCATCATCAAATAATTTAAAATTTTTCAACATTTCTATCATCTCATTATCACTTATATCGTTACTTTTATTCCCATACAAAAGGTTTTCCCTAAGAGATCCATCGATAATTAAAGGAGTCACTCCAACATAGCCAATTTTTTCTGTGCCTAGAGACACCTCTCCTTGTTCTGGATAATATATCTGACAAATTATTCCCAATAAAGTACTTTTTCCTGAGCCATTCGGTCCTGTTAAAACAGTATGCTCACCTTTTGGAAAACTTAAATCTATATTATTAAAAATTAGATCGTCAGAATTAAAATATTTGAAATTAATATTTTTTAATGTAACAGCTGATGGGCTATCTTTATTTATAGAGTAATAGTCTGAATTAATATCTAATTTATTCTCTTCAAATTGAATAAATTTTTCAATGTGAACAGATGAATTTACTAACATATTCAATGTTCCATTTGCATTTCCAATAGTTTGAACCAATCTTAAGGTAATACCTAAAAA
>MDSW01000813.1_pt1 | contig 11516 bp, 12 predicted proteins | sample 811171 | NCBI WGS metagenome assembly MDSW01 (sample SAMN05326641, study PRJNA326480) | marine metagenome | isolation source: seawater | place: Atlantic Ocean: North West | collected 2012
ATAATTTCTCTATTTTGAGCGTTTGATTTTATTGAGTCTACGTCTAGAAACATAATTTATTCCCAAATAGGTTTTCGCAGTTGCCACTCATTGTTCTCTCTTTTCCAAATGTGTTCTGATCTTGCTTTATCGATAACGTTCCAGAATTCATCCTCATTGATATCAAGATATTCAAGACAATCATTAAAGTATAAACTTGGTTTCTCTCCATCGTACCTTTTAATTAATGCAATACCTTCATCTCTAGAAATTTTATGATTTCTTATTTCTTGCGAGGAGTCATAAGTAGCTCTTCCCATCCCAAATTTGATGAAAGTAGTATAATAATGAAGACAATCGAGTTTATCGTCAAGACTGCTATACTTAGAGTAAGAGCCTTCTGTTCTTGATGGATTCGGAATGAAATTAGCATTGTTTACTGAGTAATAGTAACATTCCTGCGGATCCCATTTCAAATAATAGCTCAAGTAGTGTACTTGAATATCCTTTGAAATACACAATTCTTTTGAAGTAGGTAGGTAAGGGTTTAAATCATTAATACTCATAATGTTTTGATCAATTAGATCTTTTGCCTTTATTCCTCCTAAAATTATTTTATCCAAATCTTTTTCGCCTGAATAAAAATCTAATTCCATCTGAGGTTTGAAATTATCTTCAATATTATTTCCATGTTCCGCAGGATTATCCCCATAAAATATTAGAGGAATATTATATTTATCGGCAACTCTAGGTCCTATTTGCTTTTGACCTATTATGAATGGTTGAAATGGATGGCACAAATTTTGGAACGATAACTTTGTAAGTTTTCTATGAATATCTCCATTAGGTGTAGACAAAATATTATCTACGCCAGAATTAATCCAATTAATAAAGTTTTTATGTCCGATTTCAGTATACATATGCGGAGCCCAAGTAACAGTAAGAGGATTCATTCCATATTTATTTTTCAAAATATGTGATGTAAAGACACTATCTTTGCCACCACTGCCAGGAACTATACAATCATGAGATCCATCTTTACTTCTATACTTATCTAATAGAATTATTAATTCTTTTTCTCTTTCTTCCCAATTAATCTTATTTTCTTTTATAATGCTGTATTTGCATGCATCACAAATACCATCTTCAAAATTGATTGCATTTTTTTTATCTTCACTTTTATTTCTGAACTCTATACTTGAGGAAGGTCTTTGATTAGAATATGTACATCTTTTACAATAGACTATATTAGAAGGTAGTCCATATTTTGCTTTGAATTTACTCATGATCTTCTGTTAATAACTTTTTTAAGCAATTTTATTCCATCATGCGAGCTTAATTCAGGATGAAATTGAAAACCGTATATATTATCTTTATTAACTCCACAACAGTAAGTATTTTGATTATGAGAAAATTGAGTAATAATTTCACTTTTATTCATCGGATTTCCAACATAAGAATGAGTGAAATAATATTTTTTTTCATTACTATCTTCAAAATCACGATTATTTATCCATTCTGTTTTTTTCATGCCAACGTTAGGTATTTTATCAATACCATCTTTTAATATCGATACCTCTCCTTTAATCAAATCTAAACCTGCATTCATTTCAATTTCAGAACTTCTTGAAAAAAGAAGTTGCATACCTAAACAAATACCTATTAGTTTTTTTCCATCCTTAATGTGCTTATAAATAACTTCTATTAAGTCTAGTTTTTTTAAATTATTCATTGCTCTTCCAAAAGATCCAACACCAGGAAGAATAATAATTTCACTATCTTTTATTTCTTTCTTATTTGACAATATTGGCTCATGATCTAAATAATTAAGAGCATTAACCAAGCTCATGGTATTTCCTGTATAGTAGTCAACTATTGATATCCTCATACTAAATAATCTCTTACATCGTTAAGGTTAAAGGTGATAAGATTTTTGGGAATATTTATGTAATGAGTTGTACTATTTTTTTCTATAAGTTGATGAATATTGTAATGAAGTGCTGACCCAACCGCTATTGCATCAACTTTCTGTTTTGTAATTTTTTTCATATTGTCTAAAGAATTTATACCGCCACTGTAGATAAGAGGAATTCTACATATTTTCTCAATTCTATCTAATAAATTGTTTTCATATCCACTGCAGCACCCATCTCTATCTATCGAAGTAATTAAAATTTCACCTGCTCCATTATCTTGAGCAATATTAATCCAATCAATTACATCAATTCCTGAATCATCTCTTCCACAATCTATAAAAGCATTATAGTTCTTATTATCAATTTTTTTTGCTTCAATAGAAACAACTATAGTAGATGAACCAAACTCATTTACGGCTTCTGTAATTAAATTTGGATTTTTAATTGCTGCACTATTAATTCCAACCTTATCTGCTCCTGATTTTAGTACGGTCTCGATATCACCCATATTCCTGATACCACCAGTTACAATTAATGGCAGAAATATACTTTTAGATATTTTTTTTATATGTTCGTTAAGAGAGTTTCTGCCATATAGTGACGCCACTGCATCAACATATAAAATTTCATCTGCTCCATTTTCATAGTAATATTTCGCAAATTTTGAAGCTTCTCCAAGATTTCTCAGACCCTCAAGTTGCATACCTTTAACTAACTGTCCATCTTTCACATCTAGCCTTGGTATCAATCTTGGAGTCACAAAAAAACTTAATTTAATCTAAAATATTGATTATAAAAATCACGGGCTGATATTGATCTAGATTCAAAATTAGGTTTCGGTGTTCTAAAAGAATGCACTGCAGTATCATGCCACATACCTACAAGAGAGAATCTTATTTCATCTTTTGTTGTATTATGTCCGGATTTATGAGCCAAGTGTGGATTGAAGAAAAGTAAATCACCTAGTTTCATTTCTAATTTTAAGGTTTTGTACTTATCCGTTACATTCTTATCAATTATTATCTGAGTTGCTTTACCTTTTTCTTCCGTCCACGTTTGCGGAGGAATTCCTTCTTTATGAGAGCCGGGCTTTATTTCAATTGTTCCATTTTGAATTGTAGTATCTCTTAAAATTGGACACCACGTCTGTATAAATTTAGAATTTGGAATACTGTAAAATATTTCCTGGTGCCATCCGTAAGTTCTTCTTTCATCTGCAGGAGGATCAATTCTAATTCTATTAGTCCAACCATAAAGTGAACTATAATTAGTAAGACCCATTAGTTCTTGGGTTAATTTTTCTACTTTCTTATTACCCAAAAATCTCATGAATGTAGATGAATATGAAACTGTATCATAAATTTCACCAATCAAATCTTTATTAAAATTAAAAATAGTTAGCATAATATGATCTAAAAACTTAATATGTTCTGGATATTGTATATTTTTTATATCAAGATATTTTTTTTCAATTTCGATTTTATTTCGATCTATAAAATTTATTGAAAGATCATAAAAAAGAAAAAATAATTCCTGCATTTCGTTTTCAATAAATACATTTCTTTCAATGTAATATCCATTTGTATCAAAATATTCTTTTTTATTAATCTTACTCATTAATTATACTTCTCATACAGATATGATAGATGCATTATATTTGCCAATTTTTATTTACGTTTCACTTTTGTATTTTTTTGATGATATTATTAATTAATCTTCAAAAATTCAAGAAAGTATAATGAATTTTATTTTTATTCTATTAACAAAATGAAAGTAGATAATAAGTCTTGACGAAAAAAGACTTAAAATATAGTTATTAGTCACACAAAAAGTTAATTGAATATAAACACAATGAGATTTTTAATTACTGGTATCACGGGTTTTGCTGGTCCTCATATGGCCAATCTTCTTTACAAAGAAGGTCATGAAATTCATGGACTTATTAGAAATACTAATGGAATGGAAAATGATATTAGGGATGTGGTTAAAGACGAAGTATACAGTAATATAAATTTTAAATATTCAGACCTAAAAAATTATCGGGTGTTACAAAAAATATTTAAGGAAAATGAATATGACGGTATTTTCCATTTGGCGGCTCAATCCCATCCACCCTCAAGTTTTGTCGACCCGCTCGGTACTTTTGATGAAAATATCATTGGAAGCGCAAATCTTATACAAGCTGTTTCTGATAATCAGCCAGATTGTAAGGTTATGTTTTGTTCAACCTCAGAAGTTTATGGAAATATTGGTCAGGACGGGAGAAAAATTAGATGGGATGACACTTTATTTCCTGCCAACCCTTATGGAGTCTCCAAAGCCGCAACTGACCTTTATATGCAGGAAAGAATAGAAAATAAAATGATTAAGGGTTTTATTACAAGAGCCTTTTCACATACAGGTCCTAGAAGAGGTAAAAACTTCTCTATATCATCCGACGCCTTCCAGATCGCTAGAATGATGAAGGGAAAACAAAATAAGGTTCTAAAGATTGGTAATCTCGAAAGTGTGAGAGTCGTTATGGACGTTAGAGATACAGTAAATGCATATTATTTAGCGATGATAAATGACAAAGTTAATGGTGATATCTTTAATGTTTGTGGAGATACTCCAAAAAAAATGCAATTTTTTACCGATAAATTAATTGAGATTTCAGGACTTAAAGATGTGCAGCAGAAAATAAGTGAAGATTTATACCGTCCAATTGATATTCACTATCAACATGGAGACTCATCAAATCTTGTTGAAAAAACTAACTGGAAAATGAAAATTGATATTGAAAAGACTTTATCAGACTTATTAGAGTACTGGGTAAATAAAATAAGTTGAGTTTATATCTTTTTAGTTAGAAAAGTTCTTATTCTGCATCAAAATGAATCATAACAATTTTCTTAAACAACTAAAAAATTATTATGCTCAGCTGAATTACAGCAAAGATAAACAAAATGATATGCTTCAAGCTCATCTTGAAAAATTAGAAATCATTGACGCTGGTTATAAATTATGGATAGAAGATCTTTTAGGATTTTTCAAAATTAATTACTGCCCAAGATTAGAAAGAATGAAGATACTTGATATTGGCTGTGGGACTGGTGAGCTTGTTATCAGAATGAACCTAGCTGGACATCAGGCTTATGGAATAGACGTACATAGAGATCATTTAAATATGGCAAAAATACTTGCTTCAGAAAATGGTCTTTCTTCAGAATTATTTATCTATAATGATAAACAATATTTACCCTTTGAAGATAATGAATTTGATTTGATTACATCATTTTCAGTTTTCGAGCATCTTGATGATAAAGTACTTCATTGGATGATACCTGAATTAAATAGAATTTGTAAAAGTGCTGTTTTCACTCTAGTTCCAAATCCTATGAAACCTATTGATGACCATACAGGCTTAGCTTTTCTGGGTCATCTGCCAAGGTTTGCAGCTCTTATATATATAAAACTAAGGGGAAAGAAATATCAATATTTGATTTCGAGGTCAAATGAGTGGGATGTATACTACAGATATTTGAACGAAATTAAGAATAAATTTAAATCTAATGGTTTTGATATTGACTACATTCCTGATAATTTAGTTTATCCTTCTTTGAAAGAATGTCCTCCTATTAAGAAAATTGGTAAAAATGTATCTTTGTTTGGTTTAAATGTTTTTATAGGTATAAATTTATTTACAGATTTTTTCATACGGCTTGGTACACCAAAGCAATTTTTTTATCCTTATCTTAATATAATTTCGATTCCAAAGATAAGAAAGACATCTAATTAAAGTAATCTTGTATTCTCAAAAAAATATCTTCAGCTCTTATAGAATGTATACAGCTTTGAGGTAAACCTGCAGGACAAATTTTTGTCGCATACCCAAATTGCCTTTCTGAATTACTAACAATAACAGCTTTTTCACTCAAACTTACACATTTAAAGTCGCCACAAAAATTTTCATTTTTTGGCCTAATAGTAATATGCTTTTTTTTATCATCTTTAATAAACTCATTTTGATAATATTCTGGCATATCCCATTCAGGATTAAAAACACTTGAAGTGCACATTGTTGTTGTGCCAACTGCAACTGCTGCGTGCATATTTCCTGAAATTCCTCCAACAAATAGATCACACAGTGAAATAACTGCCGCTGACTCTCTCATATTCAAATTCTTATTATTTAAAGTCATGTTTTTGCCAATATATATAATATTATACTTCTCTTCCAAAAGCTTTTTAAGTTTTAGAAATTCTTGTTCATTCCATTTTAATTCAAAGTCATCCTGTACAGCAATTAATTTCCTTTTATGTGAAATTATTTTTTGTTGAACATAAAGATGTGCTTTTTCCAAATCACTTTTTTTAAGAAATAGCTTGAGGGGATAGTTTTTCCTCTCAACACCAGCGCTAGCCATTAAATCTTGAAACATATTTTTTCTAGGAAGCCAATGTAAGACAAAAAATGCTTTATCATAAAATTTTCTTATGAATTCAAAATAGTATTTCTCAAATCTTCTATGTATATGTCGTTCTATTGATCTATCAATAAATGGATTTGTTTCTGTTAATATTTTACAAGAGGTAATATATGTAAGTTCAGAATTAGGGTATTTTTTTTTTAATTGCTCAGCTGCTGCAGTTCCAACAATAATGTCACCTAATAACCTTGGTTGAAAAATAAGAATTTTCATCTATAGAGTATTTTTTCCTGCAACACTAAACTATATAGTCTTTATCATCCGATATTACATTCATCAATAATCATGCATATTATATGTATAAGTAATATATGAATCTCTTGAATATGCGCTGTGACATTTGATGGAACAATTATTGATTTATCAGAAATACTTTTCGCTTTTCCTCCTTCATTTCCAAGAAATGCGACTGTTTGTATCCCACGGCTTTTAGCTGCTTTTAGTGCATTCAGAATATTTTTACTATTACCGCTCGTGGAAATTGCAACAAGAATATCTTTTTTTTGAGCTAACACCTCTACTTGTCTAGAAAAAATCTTTTCAAAATTATAATCGTTTGAAATCGCAGTAATGATAGATGAGTCAGTTGTAAGAGCAATTGCAGGTAATCCATTTCTTTCTCTTGAATAGCGTCCTACAATTTCTGCGGCAAAATGCTGTGAGTCAGCCGCACTACCCCCATTTCCACAAATCAATAATTTACCTCCTGACTGGATACATTTGTTTATTCTTTTGCTCACATTTTCAATTTCATTAATCTGAGAAGCAAATTTTTCAGAAGTATTTATATGATTTTTTATATGACCTTCTATTAGCTTATTTAATTTTTTACTCATATATTAAGTCTTTTCTGTGATTCGATAAAATCACTCAAAGATTCGTACGTTCCATTACATACTACTTTAGTATTTTTTTTACTTATTAGATAACATTTATTAATACCAATTTTTTTTCCTGCCTCAATATCACTTATCTTATCACCCAAGAGAATTGAATCTTGAATATCGATTTTAAAATCTTTTATTGCATTTTGAAATAGTTTTATATTTGGCTTTCTACATTCACACTTGTCTTCTGGTGTATGTGGACAATAATATACTTTACTTATATTTATATTTTGTTCTTTTAATTTTTCTATCATAAATTTATTTACTTCTTTGTAATCATCTTCCGAAAAAAATCCTCTTCCAATACCAGATTGATTTGTTATCACTATAAGTTTGTAACCTTCTTTTTCTAAATATCTCAGAGATTTAAAGACATCTCCAAAAAAAATAAATTTTTCTTTATTACCAATATACCCTGTATCAACATTTATAATTCCGTCTCTATCTAAAAAAGCAGCTTTAATTAACATTTTCAATTCACTTAGTTTTAAGTGTTTTATTAATAATTGAAGTAGATGAATGGCCTTTTAAGAATTTAATTATTTTCACTTTACCTCCTTTAGAGGTCACATATTTTGCGCCAATAACTTGATCCATATTATAATCGCCACCTTTAACCAATATATCTGGTGAAATAATTCTTATAATTTTCTCAGGAGTATCTTCCTTAAACACAACAACTGCATCAACATGTTTAATAGCTTCTAGTATTTTAACTCTCGATTTAAGATCATTAATTGGTCTTGATTTACCTTTAAGCCTCCTAACGGATTTATCATCATTTATAGCAACAATGAGAAATTCTCCCAGCGTTTTTGCTTGTTTAAAAAGATGTAGGTGTCCTGGATGTATGATATCAAAACATCCATTTGTCATTACTATAGTTTTATTACTTTCTTTTATTTTTTTTACTGAAATTAAAATATCTTTTTCATTTTTGAAATTAAATTGTTTTAAATTTATTTTTTCACGATTGAATGAGTTATTAATGTCATCAATAGTAACAAATGAATTACCAACTTTTCCCACTACTTGAGAAGCAGCTTGATTTGCAAGTTTCATAGCGGTTGTAATTGGTAAATTTATTCCAATACAAGCAGCCATTAAAGCTACTACAGTATCTCCAGCACCAGTTACATCATATACTTCTCTAGCGATTGCGGGTAAGTGTAATTCATTGTTTTTTGAAACTAGTGACATTCCGTTACTGCCCTTAGTGATTATTATGTTTTCAATTTTAAATTTTTTGATTAATTTTCTGGCATGAGAAGACATAATTTTCATATTTGATTTGACACCCACAGCTTGATAAAACTCTTTTAAGTTAGGGGTAATCAATGTTGCGCCACGATATTTACTATAATCATCACCCTTTGGGTCGACAACTACAAGCTTATTACACTTTTTTGCAAATTGAATAAATAGATTAATATCTTTTAATGTACCTTTATTATAATCTGAAAATACTACAGTATCTGCTGATAAAATTTCTTTTTTAAGTACTTTTTCATTATTAAATTTATATTTTTCCGTACAATCTTCAAAGTCAAGTCTAATCATATGACTTGAGTCACTTACTATTCTTAGTTTACTTATTGTTTTTGTATTCTTCTTAACTGATGAAAAAAAATTTATTTTATTCTCTTTAATTATTTTTGTAAGGAGCTTACCATTGTTATCATCACCTATAGATCCAAATAAAGATACATTGCACCCAATTTTTTTTAAATTCAAAGCTACGTTTGCTGCTCCTCCCAGTAAATAGTCCTTATTATTGATTTTAACTACTGGTACAGGTGCTTCCGGAGATATTCGTTTTACTGATCCTGACCAATATTCATCAATCATTAGATCGCCAACTACTACAATCTTGGATTTATTAAAATTTAAAGTCGTCACCATATCTATATAAATTCTATAAAATTACAAAAATTCTATAATTTATTGTATATTCTAATCATTAAGTTTAAAAATATACTATTAACTACAATAAAATAAATATTTTCTTATGTTTCTAATTAGCTTTAATTTAAAACAGTTATAAGTATTTTGATAAATTGTAATATATATTAGTGTGAATTATAAATACTTATATACTAGTATTTCCAATCAAGTAAGGGCCTATCTCGCTGAACAATTGTTAAAAAATTATTACTGATTTTCTGGTTTGGAATGAAAAAAAAATACGATATTTCGATTGTTTATAGAATATATCCAGGAGTATCGAAAGACCCAATTATTCATTCAGATAACAAGCTAGAATTATCTAAAGTAGCTATAAAATCATTTAGAAACTCATTTGGAAGTTTAAATCCTAAAATATGGATTTTGCTAGATAATTGTACTGATGAATACAAAGAGATATTTAAAACAAATTTAGAAGGGTATCAATTTGAATTTATAGATTTAGCGGGTGTTGGTGGATATGAAACATTTAAAATGCAGGTCAATATACTATTAAACCAAAGCGAGTCAGATTTTATTTATTTTGCAGAAGATGATTATGTTTTTTTGCCAAATGCCCTTGAGAATTCACTCAAATTTATGAAAGAAAATAATTTTGTTGATTTTCTTACAGTATACGACTCTTCTGATTTATATAATTTAGATTTTCACAATTATAAAAGTAAAATTGTAACATATAATAATCTGCATTGGAGAACATCTTCATGCACAACTTTATCTTTTATGACTAGAAAAAATGTATTAAGTAAAACTAAGTGGATTTTTGATACATATTCAAAACATGATAATTTTGACTCAAGCATATGGATGAGTTTAACAAAAATAAATTTATTTGATATTAATTCGATTTATAGATTTTTAGTCTCAAAAGATCGAGATTTAATAAGGATTTTAAAAGCTTGGATTTACTGCTGGAGACAGATAATTTTTGGAAAAAAATATTACTTATGGAGTCCAATCCCTAGCTTTGGCACCCATCTTGAGAAACATTCAATCGCACCAAATATAGATTGGAAGAAAGCTATTGAGGAATTATAAATAAGATATGAGAATAATATAATTATGAAAAAAAAAAAATATTATTAATAGGAGGCTCATCCAGTGTAGGCAAGTACCTGATTAGAGATCTCAAAAAATTAGATTATGTAATTATTTCTACACATACTAGGAAAATTAAGAAAAAAATTAATGGTATAGAGAATATTCATTTAAATCTTAATTGTCAGAAAAGTATTAATGAATTTCTTTGTAATAAAATTATAAAAAATCATAAATTTGATGCATTAGTATATTTATCGGCAGTTATTGAAGGAAAAAATATAAATCAATATAGTGATGATTTAATTAACGAAGCTATGCAAACTAATTTTATTGGCTTCGCCAAACTTTTTAAGGGTTTAGGTAATAAATTTTCTAAAAATGCGAGCATCATTATTCTTTCTTCAATATCCGCTGAGCGAGGAAGTTATGACCCTGTATATGCGGCCAGTAAAGGTGCTCTGATTTCATTTATGAAATCAATTTCTCTTTGGATGGGTGAAAAAATAAGAATCAATAGTATTTCACCCGGTTTGATTGAAGGAAGTTCCATGTATAGAAAGATGAATTCAAAGAGAAGATCATTTCATAAAAAATCCTCATCTACACGTAAATTAACTAAAGTTAGAGACCTTTCAAAAATAATCATAGATGTAATTCAGCCTCACTGGAAAAATATGAATGGAGCTATTATTCGAGTTAATGGCGGGGCATACACTTAATGTTTTTTGTGTCATTTGCATTAAAATATTTTTATGAAATCTAGGAAAACAATCGGAATTATAGGATGTGGAGTATTTGGTGCTGAGATTGCATTAAAACTATCCTCAAAAGGATTCTTGGTTGATGTTTTTGAAAAAAATTCAGAACTCTTAAATGGAGCAACTCTAAATAATCAAAATAGATTACATTTAGGCTTTCATTATCCTCGTGATGATGCAACAGCTGAACAGTGTATAAAAGGTTTTAAGAGATTTAAGGATAGTTACAGTGATTGTATTGATGGTAATTTTACAAATGCATATTTCATTTCATCTAAGGATTCAAAAACAACGCCAGATAATTATCTAGATTTTTGTAATAGAGTAGGGTTGAAATTTAAGCTAATTGACTCGAAGCAATTTCCGATTGAAGTTAGGGGGGTCGATTTGTGCATTATGACTAATGAAGTTGTATATGATTGTAATATTTTAAGAAAACTAATAATGCAGAAACTCAAAAAAAGTGAAATAAATGTAATTAAAAATACAAACATTAATGAT
>MDSW01046065.1_pt1 | contig 11515 bp, 11 predicted proteins | sample 811171 | NCBI WGS metagenome assembly MDSW01 (sample SAMN05326641, study PRJNA326480) | marine metagenome | isolation source: seawater | place: Atlantic Ocean: North West | collected 2012
AGGAGGAGGCAAGGACACTGTGAGTTTTCCAAAGAAAAGCCCATTAAATCCAAGCGTTAAAATCCCTGACGGTGATGGGTATGTTGATACAGTCCTCATTAGTGATCGTGATGTTCTTGTCACGTATACCGATCTGAAAAATGAAGACGGTGGGCGGCCAATCGGGATTATTTTTGCAGACCCTTTTGGCCAACAAAGTCAACAAAGCCACAAACTCGAGAAAGTAAAGTTTGGCAAAAAGGAATACAGCTTCAAAAAGTTTTATCGATCCCTGAAAAAAGCAGCGGCGGCTTCTAGCGACAAGGACGATGCTTCACATCACTTCAGTGAAGCATCGTTCGAAGAACTTGGCAACGCAGGGGTACTCAATCTGGATAGTTTCGACGATCTATCGCAGCTTGACAGTGGCGCTTATCTGGACATCGCTCTCTTCAATAACGCACAGGCGATTTAAACAGACGAGCATTGAGCAATAAAAAGCCGGCCCTGCTTAGGGCCGGCGCTATCAATACTCTGAACAAAGGGACATCACCCCATCGCCGCAGCACCACCAACAACTTCCAGGATTTCCTGAGTAATTGCAGCTTGGCGAGCCTTGTTGTAATCGAGAGTGAGTGTTTTAGCCAAAGCCTTAGCGTTATCGCTGGCATTATTCATTGCTGTCATCCGACTTGCCAACTCAGATGCCGCGGCCTCCTGAAGAGAACGGAGCAGCTGGTTTTGCAGATAAAGGGGCAGCAATGCATTCAGTAACTGCTCAGGACTCTGTTCAAACACAATGTCTGAAGGAATCTTAGGCTCAGTATTTGCAGGCCCTCCAGAGGGTTCTACCGTCAAAAGGCCATCCTTGGTGGTGAGACGGAAAATCTCATCCTCAGGATCAGCAATATCCTGAGGATCCAAAGGCAACAGAGTCTGCACAACCGGATTGCAACTGACCAAGTTGATGAACTTGGTGAAAATCATTTCAACGCGATCAGTCCCCTGTGCAATAAATTCAGCCAACAAATCTGTTGCGATTGTGTTGGCTTCATCGGCGGTTGGCACTTGCTCTAGGCCAGAGAATGTGGCCTGCATGGGGTAATTGCGATTGTTGAAGTAACTAATCGCCTTACGACCAATCGCAACCAGCTTCACCTGATAGCCCTTGCCTTGAAGCTCGGCAAAACGCTGTTCCGTGCGTTTAATGATATTGGAGTTGTAACCACCACATAGACCACGATCGCCAGTGACGGCAACCAGGGTGATGGTTTCAACAGGGCGTTGTTCCATCAATGGTGCTCCGGCACTCTCAAAACGCATTCGCGATTGAAGGTTTTCGAGCACGCGTGCAAGACGATCCGCAAATGGTCGGCTACGCAACACCTGCTCCTGAGCACGACGCACCTTGGCAGCGGCGACAAGTCGCATGGCTTCGGTGATCTTGCGGGTGTTCTTAACGGATTTGATCCGATCCCGGATCTCCTTGAGATTTGCCATGTCGACTGCCCCTTACTTAGCCGAAGCCACGAGAGTGGACACGACTTCAGTGATGGCGTCCTTGAGCATGGCTTCAGCCTCTGGACTCATCACTTTCTTGTCCTGAATCTCACTAATAAATTGAGGCTTGTTGGACTTGAGATACTCGCGGAGTTCTCGTGAGAAATCAACAATGCTCTCAACAGGAACATCGTCGATCAATCCCTTGACACCGGCATAAACAATTGCGACCTGCTCAGCAAGAATCAAGGGACTGAATTGAGGCTGCTTCAGAAGCTCACGCAAACGCTTGCCACGTCCCAGCTGCTTTTGAGTGGCGGCATCAAGATCGGAAGCAAATTGAGAGAAGGCAGCCAATTCATCGAACTGAGCCAATTCCAATTTGAGGGTTCCAGCAATCTTCTTAATTGCCTTGGTTTGGGCGGCTCCACCAACTCGACTGACGGATACACCCACGTTGATCGCAGGACGGAGACCAGAGTTGAAAAGATCAGAACTCAAGAAAATCTGTCCGTCCGTAATTGAAATCACGTTGGTTGGGATGTAAGCAGAAACATCACCTGCTTGCGTTTCAATAATAGGTAAAGCTGTCATCGAACCCTTGCCCATTGCGTCAGACAACTTGGCTGCACGCTCGAGCAAACGGCTATGGCAATAGAAGACGTCCCCAGGATAGGCCTCACGACCGGGCGGACGACGCAAAAGCAAAGACATCTGGCGATAGGCGGCGGCCTGCTTCGACAGGTCGTCATAAATCACCAAGGTTGCCTTGCCTTTGTACATAAAGTACTCAGCGATCGAGGCTCCGGTGTAAGGAGCCAGATATTGAAGTGCGGCAGCCTCAGAGGCGTTCGCAGCGACAACAACGGTGTAATCGAGTGCGCCGCGCTCACGCAGGACTTCAACAACATTGGCGACAGACGCGGCTTTCTGACCAACTGCCACATAGACACAAATCATGTCCTGATCCTTTTGGTTCAGGATCGTGTCGATGGCGATAGCGGTTTTGCCGGTTTGCCGGTCACCGATGATCAGCTCCCGCTGACCACGGCCCACTGGAATCATGGCGTCGATCGCCGTAATTCCGGTCTGCATCGGTTCATGGACCGACTTGCGCTGAATAATTCCGGGCGCCATGGACTCGATCAAACGAGTCTCTGTCGTCGCAATATCACCCTTTCCATCAATCGGCTGACCCAAGGGGTTGACGACGCGTCCGAGAGTTGCATCACCAACAGGCACAGAAGCAATTTTGCCTGTTGCCTTGACCGTGCTGCCCTCCTGGATGCCCCTCCCTTCGCCCATCAACACAGCGCCGACGTTGTCGTCTTCTAGGTTGAGAGCGATGGCCTCGGTGCCATCTTCAAATTCGAGGAGCTCACCGGCCATTGCTTGCTGCAGGCCATAGACCCTGGCGATGCCATCGCCGACCTGCAGCACAGTGCCGACGTTGCTGACCGAGACAGACTTGTCGTAATCCTCAATCTGTTGTTTGAGGATGGCGCTGATCTCGTCTGGACGGATGGAAACCATGGCGTTTGATCCCGGCGGGAAGGAGGTTGGGTGAGGAGCGAAGTGGAAATTAAGCGGGGCTCAGCTCGCCTTGGCGAGGGCCAAACCAAGGCGACGGACCTGGCCTGACAGGCTGGCGTCAATCACCTGGGATCCGAGACTCACGACGAACCCGCCGATGAGACCTGGATCAACACTGAGGTCGATATCGACCTTGTCGGTGCCGGCCATGGCCTGCACCTTGCTTGAAAGAGCAGCCTGCTGCTGTTCAGAGAGCGGCTGAGCCGAACGGACGTGCGCCAAAGTAATGCCCTGCTGCTCCCGATACAGTTCGAGAAAGCGCAGCATCACTGCATCAAAAGCCTGCAGACGCTGACGATCAGCAAGGACCTTGAGCAGATTCATCACAGATGGTGTGATCTGATCACCAAGAAGACTTTCGATGGCCTGCTTCTTGGCTGCGGGCTCCAAGACAGGCGAGATCATGGCATCTCTGAAATCAGAGGATTGATTCCAGACGTCCAGAAGGTCTTTGCATTGACTGGCAGCGACTCCGGACTCATTGCGGGCCTCGGTGACCTGCAAAAGCGCTTCGGCGTAAGGAGTTGCCAAGGAATTGAGAAGAGGCATCAGGCGTCCCTCAGGTTGGCGATAGATGCATCAATGAGCCGAGCCTGAGCCTGGTCATCGAGACGTCCTGGAAGATCGTTCAACACCTTATTAATCGCTTCAAGCGCGGCTTCACGCCGCAGAGCTTCTTTCATTCTGAACGCCTCAGCACCAGCATCAGCGGCTGCCCCTTCTTTGATGGAAGCCATCACAGAGATGGTGCGCTTCTCACCCTCCTGCCGAATCGAGGCAGCACGAGCTTCGCCATCCAGACGAATCCGTTCAGCTTTCTGCTGAGCAGCAGCCAGTTCAGCTTGAGCCTTGCCGAGCTCCTCAGTAGCTGTTTTGAGGCGGGACTCAGCATCCTGCAAGTCCTGCAGAATCTCAGTGCGACGGCGCTCAAGAATGCCGCCAAGGAAACCTTTCAAGAACCAGACCAAGACCGCAATAACAATGGCCAGGTTGATCAGGTTGGTCTCAAAGATGTTGAAATTAAGTGTCATCTGGCAGACAGCAGACGGTCAATAATCTTGTTGCTGAGCTGATCGACTTGTCCCTGAAGCTTTGTCCGCGCGGATTCGCTCTCAGCGTCAATCGCTCGTCGACTCTCCTCTTTGGTGCGATTGGCTTCAGCTTCCGCTTGGGCCAGCGCCTCGCGATAGAGATTGTCTACTTCTTTTTCAGCAGCGACAATGACGGACTGCGCAGCCTGCCGTGCACCCTTCAATTGTTCCGACAGGTCGGCTTCAAGCTTCTCGACTTGAGCCAGCTTCTGCTTGGCATCAGCGCGGCTTGTTGAGATATACCCCTCTCGATCTTCTACGACCTTGCTGACCGGACGAAAGAAGAGGGAATTGAGGATGTAGGTGAGGAGAACCACTTGTACTGCCATCAAGGGCAAAGTGGCATCGAGGTCAAAGAGACCCCCCTCCGGAACACCTGCTTCAGCAAAGAGAAGCCAGGTCATGGAAGGATGCGGTAAAAAGAAGCGAGATGGTGAAAATCAAGGGATGGAAGTCAAGCCATCCCCTTGTGATATTCAGCCGGCGAAAGGGTTGGCGAACAAAAGAACCAGAGACACCACCAAGCCGTAAATAGTCAACGATTCCATGAAGGCGAAAGAGAGAAGCAATGTGCCGCGAATCTTGCCTTCAGCTTCAGGCTGACGGGCGATGCCTTCAAGAGCACCCTGAGCAGCGCTGCCCTGGCCGACACCAGGGCCGATAGCGGCAAGGCCAACAGCCAGACCAGCGGCAACTACTGACGCAGCAGAGGTAATGGAATCCATGGGGGGGAGTGAAATTGGGAGCGCAGTGTAGAGCGCGTAATTGTCGGGGATTTGAGCACGGCGCCTGGGACATTCTTGAGAATGGGCCCGGCGTGCAACCGGACCTGCGCTGAGCCTATATAGCAGATGGAGAGAGAAGAATTATCTCTCCATCTGCAGCATCTATTTAATGGAACTCGTGGAGGCCCTCACCGATGTAGAAGGCTGCAAGAGTTGCAAAAATCATCGCCTGAATAGCACTGGTAAACAAACCTAAAAGCATGACAGGAAGAGGTATAAAAAGAGGCACTAGGTAGACAAGCACAGCAACTGCTAGCTCGTCCGCCAGAATGTTTCCGAACAAACGGAAAGAAAGGGACAGGGGCTTGGTGAATTCCTCAATAATCTTAAATGGGAGCATAATTGGTGTTGGCTCCACATAAAGTTCAAAGAACCGAAGGCCTTTGCGACTTAATCCGGCATAGAAATATGCCAAGGAAACCAACAATGCCATCGCGACAGTTGTGTTGATATCCACTGTAGGAGCCCCTAGCTCTCCATCAGGAAGCTCGAAAACTTTCCAGGGGATTAGTGCACCACCCCAATTACTGAAGAAGATGAACAGAAACAATGTTCCCACGAATGGGAGCCAATCTCTGTAATGCTTTTCGCCAATATTGTCACGGGCAATATCACGAAGAAAGCCCCATGAAAGCTCTAAAAGGTTTTGGAGTCCAATTGGATCGCGTTGCATACCACGCGTTCCAAGGACTACAAATGCCATCAGAACTCCAATCAAAATCCACGAGCTCAAGAAAACCTGGCCGTGCAAGTGGATGCCACCTATCTGCCAATACAGATGACGACCAACCTCGAGTTGGGCAAGTGGCAGTGTTGGGGGCAGTAAAGCCATGGGTGCAAAGAAAAGTGCTCAGCTCCAGCGGTCATAAACCTGCTGAAGAATCAAGGCGGGCTTGTAGAGAAGAAATCCCAAGAAAGCAGGCAACAGATCAAGCTGGGGAAATTTGGCAGCGCCAACAACAAGCAGTGTTGGAACCACCAATTGAAATCGCCCCAGCCCACGGGACTGTTCACTGAGCCTGGCCACGCTGCGGGCAAGGAGTCGCACGTACAAAAGTCCGGCGCTTGCACCCACTAACACACTGCACGCCACCGACAAATTGATGGTGATGGCCACGATCGAAACCGTGATCACAGACACCAAGACGGTGGAAAGCAGCAGACTGCGCTGAAGTCTGTAGAAATCCTCCAAACGCCGCCTGAAATGGCGCGCGGAATCTATCACGCGTTCTTCAGGATCAAGCCCGCAGCAAGATGAGCTGTCGGTCAACAAGATCCCGAATCAAATCTGGTTCAGCCAGTTCTCCAAGGGGAGTTTCCGGCTGATCAGGCAACGCACGCAGGAGTTTCTTCGCCTCTGAAGTGAGCTGAAGTGGCTCCATGTTCAGGCCAAGAATCGGATCTGGTTCCCCCCAGAGGCAAGGCTGACGAACTGCCGTAGCAGCTTGGAGCGCCGCATCGCCCCAAACCTGTGGCTGGATTGGAGCGGCAGAGAGAAAAAACTCGAAATGACTGATCTCAGGATCAAGCTGCTCGATCAGAGCCCATTGCTGTTGAGGAGGTAATGCTTTTGCTCGCGCTAACAATTCACCGTGAAGCAACCGAGATGGATTCCAGACCTCAGGATTGGAGAACCCGGCAAAATGAAGGCCTCCGTGCTCGATGAATGAGAACAGGCGGCCCAAATTGAAACTGGTCTCCTGAGGGTGGAGATACATATCCGCAAAATTGGCATCTGCAGCACAATCAACAGCCCAACGTTGTTCGTGCTGTCGACGCAAGCGATTCTCCGCCGGAAGGGTCTCGAACAACTGACGACCCAATCGCAGGCCTTCCAAACCAGTCCCCACTCCTAAGAGATTGAGAGCCTGCTGAGTGCGATGAATCTCCCAACGCCCTGCATCGGCATATAAGAAGAGGTGAAGCAGACCGCAGGGCGCTAACAGGCCGGCCAAAGCCTCAAGGCCAGCCATCGGTTGATCCAAATGATGGAGGACTCCAACTGAATTGATGTAATCAAACGGCCCCTCGCCTGCCAGGTCCAACAGGCTTCGTTGCTCCTGACGCAAACCGCGTACGCACGTTTCAGCACCTGAACGCTTCAGACGCTCCTTGGCAACGTCCAGTGCACCCTCACTGATATCAACCGCCAGCACCTCGGCATCTGGATTGAGATGACACAGGTAATCCGTGCTGACGCCAGTTCCACAACCGGCATCCAAAATCCGAGGGGCATCCATCCCCTGCAGCAAGACGCCATGCACTGCAGCCATCACGCTGCGATGGCACCAACGCCAGTTATATCCAGGTGGAGGCCCGTCTTGTAAGGGATCCCCAGGGAAGGGGAAACAGTCGTAAAACGCACTCACCACCGGAGTAGCGGCATCACTTGGCTGCATCGCTGCCATCCGATTGATCCTGCTGCTCCGAGCTTTTCACGCTGGGGTCTCCTGGCAACGAATCCAGTGCAAGGCCTGCAAACATTTGTTCATGGCCTTCCTAGCGACAAGCCAGCCAGCCGTAACGTGACGCGATCCGGCTTGCTTCCGTCGATGACAGTGACCGCCAGCAGTGGCAGCCCGCGGGTGTCGCCCCAGCTGTACGACACCCTGCCGCTCTCAAGCGTTCGTCAGGCCGAGCAGCAGGATCGTTTCCCTGATGGCGGTGAGCTGGACACACTCGTCACCTTCTTTCGCAGCGGTCAAGACAGGCTTGAAGCCTCAAAGATCATCGCGGCCAATGCAGAAGCGATCGTGGCTCGCGCGGCTAACCGCATTTTTGTGGGAGGCACTCCGTTGTCCTTCCTGGAAACACCGCTCAGTACAGGAGAAGTCCCAACCTCGAAGGAAGGGATCCCCCTGGCCTCTGATCAGGCAGCCTTCGAAGCATCGACCCGCACCTTCACCGGCGCCAGCGGTGCGAGCAAACGCGGCAACTTCCTCACCAGATTATTTGATGTCGGTGGTGGTGATGCTGACGTAAGAGTCGTGATCCCCACGGGATTTACAGCAATTAGCGTGGCGAAATATGGTCCGGCCTTCATGCGCAAATCTGTGCGCGATATGGGTTGGTTCTTGCGCTACGTGGGTTATGCCCTCGTCGCGGGCGACCCCAGCATTTTGGCCGTCAATACACGCGGACTTCGCGATTTACTCCTGAAGAATTGCTCTCTTGCCGCGACCAATGTGGCGCTTCAGGAGATGCGCGCCGCAACGGCAGAACTGCTGGCCGACAGACCCGAATCACGCCAGCTGGCGATTGATTGTTTCAACGTGCTCCTGCAAGAGTTGGCTATCGCCACTCCAAGCACCAGACAGCGACAAGGGAGCAGTGTGCAACAAGGGCTTCAGCTGCCCGCTATCTATGCCCTTGCCTCGGAGGGGGCACAGCGGTTTGACATGCGTCCTGGCCTCTCCGGTGCTGAAAAAGCAGAAGTGATTCGAGCCGCCTACCGCCAGGTGTTTGAACGCGATATCGCGAAGGGATATTCCCAAATTCCATGCCCCTCCCAAGCCAGCCAGGTTGCGAAGGGACAGATTTCGATGCGCGAATTCATCCGCGCCCTTGGACGTAGTAAGGAATATCGCCAACAGTTTCATGACCGGTTTGTGAACAGCCGAGTCGTTGAACTGGCTTATCGCCACTTTCTTGGACGGGGCATCAGCTCCCTCGAAGAGTTCAGGCAGGCCTTTTCAATCCTCAGCGATCAAGGTCTGAATGGTCTTGTCGACGTGTTGTGTAACTCAGGAGAATACGCACGATGTTTTGGCGAGGAGACCGTTCCCTACATTCGTGGTCTCGGTGAGGAAGCACAAGAAAGTGCTGGCTGGGGGTCAAATCGCAAGTTGTTCAATTTCAGCGCACCATTTGAGGGTTCTCCTCAATACATCACCCTCTACGCGTCGTATCGACAACCCTTTGCTGATCAACATGTTTACGGTGGTGGAAATGATCCTGTTGGCAATCAATACGGTGCAATCTTCCCCAGTGGAACAGCCTCTGTAGCAACCCGCCCTGCTCCTTATGGCTATGACAGCAGACGTCTACTTGTGAGCAACGGTCTGGCCAGCCCTGGTCAGATTGATAGCGCTGAATTCCGCAGCTCTCGCCCTCGCAAGGTTGGCCCACGGGTCGTCCGGCTTCAGCAGATCTCCACCGGGGGAACCGTTCGCCCCAGCAGTAGCGGCCTACCCAGCATTCGCCAGACCGAATCCAGCACTCAAGCTGTGATCAACGCTGTTTACGTGCAGGTGTTGGGCAACGCTGGCTATGCCGGAGAACGTTTGACATCCGAAGAAGCCCGCCTTGAAAACGGCAACATCAGCTTGCGTGATTTTGTGCGGTCGATTGCGCGCTCTGATGCCTTCCGACGTCGCTATTGGAGTGGTCTTTACATCGTCAAGGCGATTGAGGTGATGCATCGCCGTTTGCTGGGCCGTCCCACCTTCGGCCGTTGGGAGATCGATGCTCTCTTCGACACCGCGGCACGACAAGGGTTTTATGGGGTCGTCGATGCACTGATTGACAGCCCTGAATACGCAGAATGCTTCGGTTCTGACACGGTTCCTTACGAGCGGTTTATCACCCCTGGAGATCTCAACACACGCCGTGCTCCGACCTGGAAACAGCCCATCGATCTCCAAGCTGTGGCTGTGGAAACTCCTGTTACCAGGCCAGAACCCAAGCAGAAGGATCAGCTGAAGACATCCGCTGATCTCACCCCAAGGAATCTTCAGTCCCCGTCCGGCCCCTCATGGACGAAGCCCTTCAGCACTAAAAAGCCTGATCCACGATCTGTCTCGCTCGACCTAACGCAATACATCAGTGGTTCCGCAGGACCAAAAACGCAAACTTGGTCAGCAAAAATCGGCTTCAGGGGATCTGCGTCACCGGAAGTCCCCGATGCACGTCTCACCAGGGCCCTTCGCAGCCAAGACATCTCTGGCTTTGCCAGCAAGATTGGAATCCCGTCAGCAATCGAGCTGAAACCACCATTCAGCGAAGAGAACCTGATCAAAGCGATTGAAGAGACTTACCGCCAACTGCTCAATCGTGTGCCACTGGACAACGAACGGCTTACGAGCGCTGAATCCAAGCTGCGGAATCAAGACATCAACCTCGCCGGCTTCATTGAAGCTGTCGCGTTGAGCGATCTCTTCCAAAACAAACTCTCCCGATTGGCACCGCTGCGAGCCGGTGCAGCAGCCAGCCTGGCGTTGCTCGGTCGCACGGCCACACCTTCGGAGGTGGCTCAGTTCCTGGCCATTCGAGCCAACGAAGGCCAGCGGGCAGCTGTTCGAAACATGTTTGAGCGCCGTGATGCAGCAGATGGTGACCGTCTGCTGCAGGTGCAATTGGCGATTGCTGAAGGGCGGATGCCTTTCACGTCACTGCGGGATGAGCGAGAAGACAGCATCCCAGCCCCAATTTCAACCGTTACTGCACCTCAACTCGATCCCTACGTCCCGTCAGTCGATACAAAGGGACAATCCTCTCCGATGAGTTGGTCACCAGCGACCGGCTTCCAAAAGGCATTTCGACCAACCCTGCCAGGGGAAGGCCCGAATCGAGGCTTGAGCGTTGCCCTGAATAGCGCTGACGCCTCGGGCTATCGCCGCCGCTCAGGCCTTCCAATGGCCATCGAACTGAAGCCCCCCTTCTCCGAACAGGACTTGAGCAATGCTGTTGATCAGACCTATCGACAATTGCTCAATCGAGTCCCACTCGACAATGAACGACTCACGAGTGCTGAATCCAGACTTCGCAATCAAGACATCAATCTTGCCGGTTTCATTGAAGCTGTTGCGATGAGCGATCTTTTCCAAAACAGACTCTCTCGCATGGCGCCCCTGCGAGCAGCAGCTGCAGCGGGTCTGGCTCTGCTTGGCAGAGCTGCCAGCACCAGTGAAGTCGCTGATTTCGTCCGTATCCGAGCCAGCGAAGGTCAAGGTCAAGCTGTGCTCAACATGCTTGATCTACGTTCAGATCAACATGCCGTCCCACGCGTTGATGGCATGTTGACAACAGCTGGTCAACCTCAATCGACACTCATCCGCACCGCCTCGCTCTATCGAGGAAATGCAGGACTGAATCCACCAACAAATTCAGCGATCTAGTACATCTAAAAACGTACAAATCATGCGTGGTTGTTATCAACCAGCCCTGTTGGAGCCTTGTTCCAACAGGGCCTTTTTTTATGAGCCGATACACGTCACCGCATCCTCCGGACGCATTGCAGGGCAACCGCTCTGGAGGATCAACCAGGGCAGTGAAGAACTGTTACCCGGCAAGCTTGACCATGCGCGTCTTGCCACAGAATGCCTCAGCTGACTTCACAGTCGGCAGAACTGGACGACGCATCCGCGGGGTCGCAACCTTCCTTGTTGAACGTTGTAAACAACTGCGTGACCGCCCGACTAGTTCAAGGCTCTCAGCCCTTAGTCTGAGACTTGATCCATTTTGGATCACCCCTATTCACCGGATACCGGTCTCCTACGGGCGGCCGCTTGTTTCGAGGCAGAACTGCATGAGCATCGTCTCCAACTCGATCATCAACGCGGACGCCGA
>MDSW01078053.1_pt1 | contig 11515 bp, 13 predicted proteins | sample 811171 | NCBI WGS metagenome assembly MDSW01 (sample SAMN05326641, study PRJNA326480) | marine metagenome | isolation source: seawater | place: Atlantic Ocean: North West | collected 2012
CCATTGCTGTTCTCCATCGAAATAAATAATGAGCTGTAAAGAAACTTATTGCTACATAAACAGCAATATACATACCAGCCAGTGTGATAAATGAAAACAAGCTTGCAAAATATTCTTCTATTGAAACAGCGTTTGGCTCTGCAAGTGCTTTCTGGATCATATCATAAAAAACACCAAACCATTGGTTTATTTTGACATCTATTATTACTTGAATCCAAAGAGATGAAAGAATAATAAAAGAACCTATCCATGACCAAAGTAACCAATTCTTTTGAGTAAAAAATTTAAACATTTGTTATTTAAGAAAATTATCAGCGTATGATTTTATTACGGTTTTTCTTTTACGAGGTTCAATTATTTCATAATCAATTTTTATTTTTTTAGCATAATTTATTGCTAATTCTTTTGAAGAAAATTCTAATTTTAACTCAGAATAAGTATCATTTGAACTTTCCCAACCCATTAAAGGATTATTAGTTGGATTATTTGTTTCAAATACTAAAATCCATTTATCAGTTTTACCATAACCAGATTGCATTGGGCTTTTATTAGGAATATATATTTTTGCTTTTTTCATAAAATTTTAAATGGTCGGAGTGGCAGGATTTGAACCTGCGACCCTCTGGTCCCAAACCAGATGCGCTACCAGGCTGCGCTACACTCCGAAAGAGATTACTAATACAGTACTTATTAATTTTTTCAAAGTGTAAAGATTACTAAAATCAAGGCAATTTTATAAAAATCTGATATATAAATTGTATGATTATAGAATGCATTAATTGTAATAAAAAATTCGATGTAAATTCTGAATTAATACCTACCACGGGCAGAACAATTCAATGTGGGTCCTGTAACCATGTATGGTTTCATAAACCTTCTGCTCAAAAACCTATAAAAAAAACAGAATCTGAAAAGTTAAAAAAAGGTTTTATTGAGCCAAAAAAAAAAGTGCTTGAAAAAAAAATTCAACAACCTGTAAAAAAAATAAAAAAAGATTCTAAAAAAATTATAAATGAAGATAATAAAAAAAATTATGAATTAACTCCATACAAATCAAAATCAAGATTTTCTTTAAGTAAATTGTTATCTTATATTATTGTTTTGATTATAACATTTATAGCCTTAGTAATTATTATAGATACTTTTAAATCACCTATTTTTAAGACCTTTCCTAATTTAGAAAATATAATAATTAGCCTTTTTGAAGTATTGAAAGATATAAAGCTTTTTATTAAAGATTTAATTTAATTATGATTAATTATATTTCAAAGCCTTTTAGGTGGTTTTTTAAACTTGAGGCCGCCAGTGGATTAGTTCTTTTATTTGCTGCTTTAATTGCACTAATAGTAAGTAATTCAAGTTTATCAGAATTATACTTTTCAACTTTAAATAAATATTTATTTCTCGGTATAAATAATTTTGGATTAAAATTGTCCGTCCTACATTGGATAAATGATGCCTTAATGGCAATATTCTTTTTTTTCGTGACTTTAGAAATAAAAAGAGAATTTTTACAAGGTGAACTCTCTAATATTAAACAGGCTTTACTTCCTATAATAGCTGCTGTTGGAGGCATGCTAGTGCCTGCGTTATTTTATGTTTTTATAAATTTAGGAGATAGTGAAACTTTAAATGGATGGGCCATCCCTTCTGCTACTGATATTGCATTTTCTCTTGGTGTTTTATCTTTGCTAGGAAAAAGAGTTCCATTATCATTAAAAGTTTTTTTAACTGCGCTTGCAATTATTGATGATTTAGGAGCAATAGTAATCATTGCTTTATTTTACTCTGGAGATTTAAGTATAAAATATTTAAGTCTTATGCTGTTAGCATTTATTGTTTTATTAATTATTAATAAATTTAATATAAGAAAATTTTTACCATATTTAATTGTAGGTATTTTTCTTTGGGATTTTACACATAATTCAGGCATTCATGCCACAATTGCTGGCGTCTTATTGGCAATGACAATACCTCATAGAAAAAAAGAAAAGGATTTTTCTTTATTAATTCAAGTGGAACATTCAATTAGCCCTTATGTTGCATTTGGAATTATGCCTTTATTTGCTTTTGCTAATGCAGGTGTATCTTTGGAAGGTTTGTCCCTTGGATCATTGCTTGATAAAGTGCCTCTAGGCATTCTATTAGGATTATTTTTAGGTAAACAATTAGGAGTTTTTATTTTTTCATATATATCAATAAAAACAAAGATTGCTCAAATGCCAAATAATTCAAATTGGTATAATTTTTATGGTGTTGGAGTATTAACTGGAATTGGTTTTACAATGAGTCTTTTTGTCGGAAATTTAGCATTCGTAGAAAATACTCAATACATGGATGGTGTAAAAATAGGTGTATTAACTGGGTCACTTTTATCCACTTTATTTGGTTACTTTTTAATATTACTTACACCTAATAAATGAAGAAAATAATATTAATAGGATTAACAACTTTTATGTTTTTTTTAAAAAATTCAGCTATAGCGAATTATGATAAAATTTTTTATGATTTAAATCTAGAGAGCATCTCTGGCGAAATTATAGATTTTGCAGAATATAGAAACAAAGTAGTTTTAATAGTTAATACAGCTAGCTATTGTGGTTTTACTAATCAGTATGAAGATTTACAAAAATTATGGGACTTGTATAAATCAAAAGGATTAATTGTACTTGGTGTTCCGTCAAATTCATTTAATCAAGAAAAAAAGAATGATTCTGATGTAAAAGAATTTTGTGAAGTAAATTTCAATATCAATTTTCCCTTATCAAGTATTACAGAGGTAAAGGGTAAAGATGCTCACGAAGTATTTAAATGGGCACAGGAAGATTATGGTAAATCTGCAATACCAAAATGGAATTTTCACAAAATTTTGATAAATAAAAAAGGTAAGATCGAAGATACATTCTCTTCATTTACAAAACCAACATCAAAAAAAATAATAAGCAAAATAGAAAGTATTTTATAATTGTATTGTAAGCCCATCATGAGCTGGAATTACATTTTTAGGTAAGATTTTTTTAAGTATTTTATAATCTAATACAGGTGAAAGATTAGTAAGAATAGATTTTTTTGGTTTAAATTTTTTTATTATTGACAGTGAAGTTTCTAAGTTAAAATGGGAAGGATGATAATTATACCACAAACAATCAATTATAAGATATCTTAGTTTCTTAAAATATTTATAATCTCTAACATAAATTTTACTCACATCACTTATATAAGCAAGTTTTTTATCAATTATAAAACAATTAGATTTTACTTTTCCATGTTCAACCTCAATAGATTTAATCTTAATTTTTTTATTGTTATGTATTGTTAAAATATTTTTTGGTAATTTATTTAATTTTAATGTTGCTGGATATTCTTTTGAAAAACTTTTAAAAATATATGAAAAACTATTTTTTAAATATTTTGATGTAGATTTATCAGCATAAACATTTATCTGGCTTTTTTTATTTATATAAAATGACCTTAAATCATTAATTCCGTGAGTTTGATCCGCATGCATATGAGAAAAAAGGACTTTATCAATTTTTCTTATCCTATGTCTCTGCAATTGTTGTCGTAAATCTGGTGATGAATCGATTAAAATATTTTGTTCAGAAGTTTTGACTAAAGCAGAACATCTAGTTCTATAATTTTTTTTATTTTTAGGGTCACAATTACCAAAAAAACCATCCGGTCTTGGCACACCCATTGAACTTCCACAACCAAGTATAATAAATTTCATATATATTATTGAAAAAATAGATTATTAAAATTTTTTGTAGTAATTTTAATAAGTTCCGATTTTTTTATACCTTTGATTTCAGCAAGTTTCGTCGCGGTAAAGTCTATATAAGATGGTTCATTTTTCTTTCCTCTATTTGGTACAGGTGTTAAAAATGGACTATCAGTTTCAATCAAAATTCTATTAATAGGTAATGATTTAAATGTTTTTTGTAATTCAATAGCATTTTTAAAAGTAATAATGCCACTAGCAGAAAAAAATGTATTAAAGTTTAAAAGTTTTTCTGAAAATTTTTTTGATCCAGTAAAACAATGCATTAAAATTTTAAGTTTTTGATCTTTGTATTCATTAAGAATGTCAAATGTTTCTTCTTCAGCATCTCTAGAATGGATTATTAAGGGTACATTAGTTTTTAATGAAGCATCAATATGTATCTTAAAACTTTCTAGTTGATACTTTTTATCACTATTATTATAATAAAAATCTAATCCTGTTTCACCAACACCTATAATTTTTTTGTTTTCTTTTAAAGATTTAATTAAAAATTCTGAATCAATCACATCTTTATTAGTCTCATGTGGATGAATACCTACGGTGCCATAAATTATTTTATCTTTATTGACGATTTCTTTGACTCTTGAAAAGCTTTCAAGTGAGGTAGATATTGTTAATAGTTTTTCAATACCTATGTTTTTTGATCTTTGTATAACGTTATCTAAATCACTTAATAAAGGTTCATGATCTAAATGACAGTGTGAGTCAATCATCAAATTTTTCAATCTTTCTAAAAAGTATATCAATAGAATTAATTTTACTTTCTGGTTTTAAATTGTCATGTTTTTCAATAGATGAAAAATTTATTTCATTCTCATTTATATCAAAAATTTTTAACGCTTTAAGTGATGTACCGGGGATTATAGGATATAACATAAAACTTATTTTTCTAATAATTTCTAAAGTAGTATAAACAATAGTATTTAATCTTACAGTATCTTCTTTTTTCTTCCATGGTTCTTGATCATTAAAATATTTATTTGCAGCAAATAATGAATTTATAATAAAATCTATATAAAAATTTATATCATTTTCATCAATTTTTGATCTTATCTTATTAATATTATTTTTATAATTATCTAAAATTTTTATATCTTCATCTTCAAATTTAATTTTTTTAGGAATTTTACTCTTTAAATTTTTAACAGCAAAGGAAACTACTCTTTGACATAAGTTTCCATAATTATTGGCTAAATCACTATTAATACAATCTTCAAGTTTATTTTGTGAAATATTACCGTCATTTCCAAAAGAAACTTCTTTAATTAAATAATATCTTAATGGATCTAAACCATATATTTTAATTATTTCTAATGGATCTAAAATATTTCCTTTAGATTTAGACATTTTTTCTTCACCTGACAAAATCCAACCATGACCATATACTTTTTCTGGTAATTTAATTTTTGCTGCAAGTAAAAATGCAGGCCAATAAATGGCGTGAAATCTTAGAATATCTTTTCCAATTAAATGTATTGATGCTGGCCAATATCTTTTAAAAAGTTGATTTTTTATATCAGGATAATTTAATGCACTTATGTAATTAGTTAATGCATCTAACCATACATATATTACATGATTTTCATCGTCTGGAACTTTTATACCCCATGAAAAACTTTTTCTACTGACAGATAAATCTTTCAAACCACTTTCTACAAAACTGATAACTTCATTTTTTCTAGACTCTGGTTGTATAAAATTAGGATTATTTTTATAGTATTCCAAAAGTGGTTTTTGCCATTTTGATAATCTAAAAAAATAAGATTCTTCATCAACCCACTCCACTGAGGATTTTGATGATGTAGCTATTTTTTTTCCATCGACATTTTCAATTTCATTTTCATTATAAAATGCTTCATCTGATACTGAATACCAACCAGAATATTTAGATAAGTATATATCGTCATTTTTTTTTAACTCTTTCCATAAATACTTTACTGATTTTTTATGTCTTTCTTCTGTAGTTCTTATAAAATCTGTGTTTGTTAAGTTTAATGTTTTGGATAAATCTTTAAACGTTTGACTTATCTGATCACACAATTCCAGAGGATCTAGATTTCTTTGTTCAGCTGCTCTTTGAATTTTAAGACCATGTTCATCAGTTCCTGTCAAAAAAAAAACAGAAAAACCATCTATTTTTTTAAATCTTGCAAAAAAATCAGCTATAATACTTGAGTAAGCGTGACCCATATGAGGTTTTGCAGAAGGATAATATATAGGTGTAGTAATATAAAAATTTTTATCCATCTAATATTTCTTCTTCGAATTCTGTGAACAAGGACTCTTCATCTAAATTGAATGTTTTTGTATCTGAAATTCTTTTCAAAAAATAACTATATTTATCATAAATATTTGATGTAATAGTTAGATTTATTTTCCTAAAATAATGTTCAATTAAATCGAAAAAAAGATATTTAAGAGAATCATCTTTTTTGTATTGATTGTCTTTTATAATTAATTTTAAAAAATCATTCAAACTTACGTTCATTAAATTATAATTATTATTTTCAGCAAATTTTACTAATTTGTATAAATTTCCAGGTGTGAAATAATAATCTAATAAATCTTCGTTTATTAAATCATCTAGTTGATCTTTTAAAAGTTTCTTAGAAATTTCCAAACATTCATGATGAGTAAGAGAAACTTTAAAATTTAAACATCTAGAAGATAAAGTGGGTAATATTTTTTTATTATTATTTATTAATATAAAATGTATATTAATATTTGGCTCTTCTATAACTTTGAGCAAAGAGTTGACAGAGTTAATATTTAAATATTCAACATTATCAATCAACACAAATCTTAGTTTATTATTAAATGATGATTTATTTAAATTTGAGATTAATTTTCTTATTTGATTTATATCTATGTTTTTTTTATCATCTTTAATATCTATCAAGTTAAAATTAGGATTTGATTTATTTTGAATCGTTTTAAAAGTTTTATTATTTTCATTAATTTTAAAATTAATTTCATCATATTTAAAATCATCATCTTGAGATAATACAAAGTTAATTAAATGGTATGCTAAAGTCGATTTTCCTATACCCTTAAGACCACTCAGTAAAATTTTATTTGGCAACTTATCATTTTTAGATAAATTAATTAATTCATTTATATAATTATCTAAACCAATTAATTTTTTTTGATTGTTGGGTTTTATTTCATTCATATTAATTTATTTACTATTTTTACTATTAATGATTTATTGTAAGATATATCTAAATTAGAATTAATGATTTTATATTTTTTATTTTGTTTTTTTGCTAACTTTAAAAAGCCTTTTTGAACATTTTCATAAAATTTTTTGTTAAATTTATCATATCTATTTAGAGATTTTCTTAATCTTAATCTTTTAAGCATATTTTTTTTATTAACAATGTTTAAAAAAGTATAATCAACTTTAAAATTTTTTAAAATATGATTATTAATAGTTTTGATTAATTTTAAATTAACTCCAAAACCGTAATGTTGATAAGAAATAGTAGAATCTATAAAACGATCAATTAATATAACTTTTTTTTTATAGTATTTCTTTAATAAACTAATATTTTCATTTCTGGCTGCTAAATAAAGAAGTAAATCAGTCTCTTTATTAAAAGAAGATTTTTTGCTTAATATTAACTTTCTAATTTTTTCAGAATTTTTACTTCCACCTGGTTCACGAATTTTAATATGTTTAATTTTTCTTTTTTTTAGATAGTTAGAAACATTATTGATATGATAGCTTTTACCACTACCCTCTATACCCTCAAAAACTATTACAGGTTTTCTAGACATCACCCCAGATTAAATAATTCAATGATTTAATTAATCTAGTAAATATATTAACTTTTTCTACTTTATTTAGTGCAAGCAAATCATATTCGCCAATTAGTTCTTGATCATAAACAACACGTAATTTACCAATTATTTGATCCTTTTTTATAGGTGCTTCTATAGGCCCTTCATATTTTAAAACTATTTTAAGTAAATTTTTTTTTGCTTTTTTAATAGTCTTATAAATATCATCTTTTATATATACATCTACATTTTTTTGTTTACCTAACCATACATCAATTTTTTCAAAAGGTTCATTTGCTTTAACTATTTCAACTAAATCAAAATTAGTTAAGCCATATGTTAGTAATTTGGAACTTTCTTTTGATCTAGAACTTTTTGTTTCAAATCCACTACCAACCCCTATTAATCTTCTTCCATTTCTTTCAAGTGATGAAGCAAGTGAGTATTTTTCTACTGCTAAATAGCCAGTTTTAATACCATCTGAACCAATATTCTTATAGAGTAAAGGATTTCTATTTCCTTGAGTAATAGGATCTCCTCCAGTTCTGTCCCATGTAAACTCTTTTATAGCATACCATTTATAAAATTTAGGATGTTCTTTAATTAAATATCTCGACATTTTTAAAATATCTCTAACTGTAGAATAATTATCTGGATCATTAATTCCTGAAGAATTAGCAAAATTTGTATTATCCATGCCTAATTCTTTAGCTTTAGATGTCATTAATATTGCAAATTCCTCTTCCGTTCCCGCAATACCTTCGGCTAAAGCAATACATGCATCATTACCAGATGCTATAATTATACCATATAATAAATCTCTAACTGAAACCTCGTCACCAACCATAATAAACATAGAAGAATAGCCTGATGTTGATAGTCTCCAAGCTTTTTCAGATACTATAAATTTATCTTCTAAACTTAGATCACCAGATTTAATTAAATCAAATGCTATAATGGAAGTCATTATTTTTGTCATTGATGCTGGATAAATTGATCTGTCAGGTTCTTTTTCATATAAAATCTCACCAGAAAAATAATCTTGTAAAATAGCTGTTCTAGCTTTTATGTCTAAACTTGAATATGATGAAGTAGCTATTAAAAGATTGAAAACTATAAGTACTAATATTTTTTTAAACATTTTTAATTATTTCTAAATTTTCAAAATAAAGTGAATTCATTTTTTCAAAAGATTCTTTTAAAGAATTTATATCATTAAAAGGTCCTATTAATACCCTATAATTTGTTTTTGAAATTTTCACTATACTAAGTTTATTCAATTTAGTTTCATTTTTAATTTTATCAATCATAAGTTTGGCAGTTTTTTGATAATAAAAATCAGCAACTTTAATAAAGTAAGAAAATTTTACTTTTTTATTTTTTTTATTTGTAATAGATGAATTATTGCTTAAATCACTAATTTTAATACCGTCAATAGGAGCTTTTTCTGCAACTTTTTTTTCTTCTTCAAAAGTTTTAGTTTTTTTAGCTATAAAAGTTGAATCTTTCGAAATTAAAGTAATTTCTATAAATGGTTCATTTAAATTTAATTCAAGTGCTTCGGCTATTCTTTTAGATATAACTGAATTATAAAAATTTGAAAAATTATCTTTTGATTTTACTGTCGCAATTAATGACTTATTATTTGATGGGTTGGTCAATTTAACTGAAGAATTTTTTTTTAAATTTTTATGAAAAATCATTAAAGATCTATTATCAAGTTTTTTCAAATTTAAATTTTCATTATAAATTAATGTAAATCCACTATTATGATATTTATTTTCAATTTTGTTATTTATCTTTTTTAAATTTGATTGATATGACCCACATGAAGTTAATAAAAACAATAAAAGTATAATTAAATATTTAAATTTCATTTTTAATTTTATCTTTTAGAGTACAAACAGCTAATGCAAATCTTAAAGATCTATTCCATTTCAAGATTATTTCATAATTTTCAAAAACAATATAGGCAGGATTTAAAGTTTCTGAATCTGGTATTATGTCTTTATCAGGCGTAATGATCGCCACGTTAAGATTTTGATTTTTTACATCTAATTCTGAATAATTATTTATATATTCTTTTAATGATTTTAGTTTTTTTTTATTATTAAGTTTTTTTGCGGAAACATTTAAATATTTATTAGGAATGTTTTTATTGAGTTTAATTTTTAGAAAACATGGTTGATTTTTTTTCCATCCCATTTTTGTTAAATAGTTAGCTGCTGATGCATAAGCATCTTCAGAATCTTTAAGATCTATAGAATTATCTTTGTTATAATCAAAAGCATAATCTTTAATTGTTGTGGGCATAAATTGAAAAAAACCAAAAGCTCCAGCCCAAGAACCGTATAAAGTTTTATAATTAATTTGATTATTATCTATAAGTTTTAACAAAGTTATCAATTCATTTGTAAAAAATTCAGATCTTCTTTTATCATAACTTAATGTAGCTAAGGATGATAAAATATCCATCTTGCCTACATAAGTACCAAAATTAGTCTCTATTCCCATTAAAGCTAAAAGTAATTCTTTTTCTATATTAAATTCTTTTTCAATAGTATTAATCAATTTTTTATTTTTATTAAAAAAAGCTAAACCATTATCTAATTTTTTTTGAGAAGTTCTTTTTGAAATATAAGTTTTTGTATCTTCATAAAATTCTGGTTGAAAACGATCATATTCAATTACTTTTGGTAAAAACTTAACTTTCAGCATTACTAAATCGAATGTTTTTTCTGAAATACCATTTGAAAGAGCTTTTTTTTTAAATTGAACTTTCCAGTTATTAAAATCTTCAGCAAAACTAATAGAAAAACTAAAAATTATTATTATTAAAATGTATTTAATGAGTCTCATATAAATCTTTTAAATATATGATTACAGCAATCCAAATAATAATAAAACTCAGAAATTTTATTAATGAAAACTCCTCATTATAATAGAAATAACCTAAAACAAACTGTAATGTAGGTGTTATGTAAAAGATCATTCCTGTAGGACCTAAACCTATTAACTCAACTCCTCTTACATAAAGAAATAAAGGAATCACAGTCATAGGACCTGCTAAAATTAAAAAAAGACTAAATCCAGGATTTAATAGATTGAAATCATTGTATCCATTTTTTGTTATTAAGTAAAATCCTATTAGAGCAAAAGGTAAAATATATAAACTCTCAATTAATAAACCAATGTCAGTATCTACATATATTTTTTTTCTGATTAGATTATAAAAAGCCCAACTTAAAGCTACAATTAAACCAACCCAAGGTAAACTTTTAAGATTAAAAAAAATTAAAAATAAAATTGATATTAAAACTAATATAATAGAAAAAATTCTTTTTTTATTTAAACTCTCTTTAAAAAAAATGTATCCTAATAAAACACTTAAAATAGGCATTATAAAATATCCAAAACTAGCATCAATAATTTTTTCAGTCGCTACAGCGTAAATCCATACTGACCAATTTATAAATATTAATAATCCAGAAACTAATAAACCAATTAAATTTTTTTTATTTGATATAATTAATAAAAATATTTTCCACTTTGAAAATAAGGTGGTTGTGAAAATTAACATAACTGCAGTCCATAAGCATCTGTGTATCACTAATTCTACGTGTCCTATAAAAGAAACATATTGAAAATAGATTACACCTATAAAGCCCCACCAAAAAGATCCTAGAGAAGTTAATAATAAACCTTTATTGAAGTTTTGTTTCATAAGTAGTTAAGAATATATAGGTACCATTGTAAATAGACTATTTTATAGTTGAATTAAATATTTATAATTATAAAACCTTGCTCACGGAGAGATGGCTGAGCGGTTGAAAGCACCGGTCTTGAAATACCAAGTTTACCCTATTCACTTTAAGACGATTCACATACTAATCAAGACAATCCTCATTTTTTGAAATTTTGCTTTTACGAAAAACGCATCATTCTTGA
>MDSW01096865.1_pt1 | contig 11515 bp, 9 predicted proteins | sample 811171 | NCBI WGS metagenome assembly MDSW01 (sample SAMN05326641, study PRJNA326480) | marine metagenome | isolation source: seawater | place: Atlantic Ocean: North West | collected 2012
CGCCGTCAATATCAACTATTTCTCCAGATTTTGATAAAGTACAATTTCCACCTCGTTCAATTGCCATATCGATTATAATTGATCCAGGTTTCATACTTTTAACCGCATCTTCATCTAATAAAATAGGTGCTTGTTTACCGGGTATTAATGCCGAACATATAATAATATCTTGTTGCTTAACATGATCAGAAATTAACTGTCTTTGTTTTTCTTTATAATCCTCTGACATCTCTTTAGCATAACCAGACTCATCTTCTGCATCATCCTCATCATCGACCATAATAAATGATGCACCAAGACTTTCACATTGTTCAGCAGCTGCACGTCTTACATCTGTTGCCGAAACAATTGCTCCAAGCCTTTTAGCAGTAGCTATAGCTTGCAAACCAGCAACACCTACCCCCATAATGAAAACTTTTGCAGGAGCTACGGTACCAGCCGCAGTCATCATCATTGCCATAGATTTTGAATATAATGATGTTGCATTAATAATAGCTCTATATCCTGATAAATTAGCTTGAGACGATAAAACATCCATTGACTGAGCTCTTGTAATCCTTGGAATTAATTCCATTGAAAAAGCAGAAATAGACTTACCCTTAAATTTTAAAAAGCTTTCTTTATTGTCATAGGGATTTAAGAGGCCAATTATATTTGAATTATCCTTCATTTTAGACAAAATTTCATCTGATGGAAGATCAACAGCTAACAATATATCTGTTTTTGAAACTATATCATCCAAATTTGATATTTCAGCCCCAGATTCTATATATAATTCATCTGAAAAAAAACTTTGTTCACCAGCTCCGGTCTCAATAAGAACTTGATGACCATCATTAACAAGTTTTTTTACTACATCAGGTACTATAGAGACTCTTTTTTCTTTATCTTTTCTTTCTTTTAAAGCTGATATAATCATTACTAACTTCTAAAATTTAAGATAAACAGTGTTAAGCTATTAAGCTTATGATTTCTAGCTTTTTTTTCTTTTTTTTGGAGATATTTTACTTACTTCTGGAATTTTTCTTTCCATTCTTCATATGGCATATCATATATAATTTCTCTAGCATCTTCATATGATAGATCAACTCCATTTTCTTTTGCTGATTTAACATACCATTTAGAAATACAATTCCTACAAAAACCAGCTAAATTCATTAGATCAATATTTTGTAGCTCAGTATTTTCTCTTAAATGATTTAGAAGCATAACAAAACTATCGGATTGAATTTGTATCTTTTTTTTCTTATCCATAATAGACTCCTACTTAAATATATAATTTAAATAAGTATCTTATGGCAAATAATTTATTAAAAAATGAAAAGGATACACTATTAGATCTTTTTTCTAAAAAAAACTTCGAAAAAGTAATTAATTTAGGAAAAAAATTACTTATCAAATATGATCAAGAAATATTTATCTATAACATTATTGCGCTTAGCCAAAGTAAATTAGGAAGAACTATTGATGCCATTAATACTCTAAAAATAGCTATTAATAATAGTCCGAAATCATCCGATCTTCATTTTAATCTTGCAAATTTATTTATTGAGTCAAAAGAAAATTCAACTGCAAAAAAATATTATCTGAAAGCATATCAACTTAATGAAAAAAATATAAATGCTTTGTACAATTTGGCTTCAATTTATCATTTAGAAAAAGATATTACTAAAGCAAAAGAATATTATAATAAAATTCTATATCAAGAACCTGAAAATCATAAAACACATAACAATCTTTCAAATCTATATTCAAGCATAGGTAACTTTAAAAAAGCCTTAAAACATATAAAAGAAGCAATAAATCTTAACCAAAAATCCGATATTTATTATATAAATCAATCGACAATTTATAGAGAGCTAGATCAAGTTTCTGAAGCTATAGATTCTTGTAAGAAAGCATTAGCGTTAAACCAAAGTAATAATAAAGCGTTATATAATTTAGCTATTTTTTATCAAGAAAAAGGTGATAACAAGAATGCAAAAGAATATTTTAAAAAAGCAAAAATTGATGACTCATATGAAAGGTACTTATTTCATTTGTATAAAGAAGGAGACATAAAAGAATTTAATAAGAGCTTCAAAAAAATACAATCAGAAATTAAACATTCATCATTATTACAAGCATTAGCAAATCATAATTTTTATGTGAATAATGATGACCTGGATTACAATTTTTGTAAAAGAGGGATGAACTATATTTATAAAAATAAAATTAACAACCTCAATCTTCAAAGTGATCTATATAAAATCTCTGATAGCTTTCTGAATAAAAATAAAAGCCAAAAATTAATTAAAAATGGTTATCAGTCTGGAGGTAATATTTTTTTAGAAAATATTGATTCTATAAAATATTTAAAAGAAATTATATTAAATGAATTAAAAAAGTACAAAAAAATTTATAATAATAAAAAGGACTTATTGTTTCTTGATTGGCCAGAACAATATAATTTGAAGGGATGGTTTGTTGAAATAAACTCAAATGGATACCTTAAGCCACATATTCATGAAAAAGGATGGGTAAGCGGAAGTTATTATATTAAAATGCCCAAAAAAAATAATGATAATGAAGGGGCAATCTGTTTTGGTTATGATAACGATGATTTCTTAAAAAAAATAACAAACAAAGAAGAAAAAATAATTAATCTGGAAGAAGGTGATATCATATTATTTCCATCATCGCTTTATCACAAAACAATTCCATTCAAAGAAGATGAAAAAAGAATTTGTATTGCTTTTGATATGGATTTAGGAAACTAAGAATAAGAATATGTCAGATATAAAAAATGAAAAAAGAATCTTAAATGAATTATTAGGTTTATTTAAAAGCAAACAGTATGCAGAAGTAGAAAAAAAAGCATTGTCTTATATAAAAAGTTTCCCAGAAAACCCTGCCCTGTATAATCTTATTGGAGCATCACAGAATTATCTTGGTAAATATAATGAAGCTATAATATTTTTTAAGAAAACCTGCGATCTTCAACCGAATATAGCTGAAAATTTTGTTAATGTAGGAACTGCACTTAAAGATGTTGGCAAAGATTATGAGGCCATAAATTATTTTGAAAAATCATTAAGCATCGATCCCAATAATGCAATAGTTTTAGCTCAAACAGGTTATCTATGTACAAGAAACTTTATTCCAGAAAAGGCCAAGAAATATCTTGAAAAAGCAATAAAGTTGGATCCAAAACCTGAATTTATTTTTAACTTAGGAGAAGCTTTTAAGCAATTAGGAGATAAAGAAAATGCATCTAAGAACTTTTTAAAAGCACTTAAAATTAAACCTGATATGAAGCAAGCAAATTATAAATTAGCATTATTGTTTCAAGATAAAAAAAATTACAAAAAATCAATTCATCATTTTCAAAAATGTATGAAGTATAGGGATACAGAAGAGAGATATTTACTTAGTCTATATTTGGATGGTCAATTTAAAGAATTCAATGAAGAGTTCAAAAAAATATCAGTCTTAAAAGATTCCAGTGTTTTAATGCAGATGATATCATCACATGCATCAAAATATCTTAATAAAAAAGATGAATATAACTTCTCCAATAATCCTTTTGATTCAATTTACCATGAAAATCTAAGTGAGTTAAAAAAGGGTAGTTATTTATTAATGAAAATTCTTCAAGATTTGAATAGCCCTGATATAGAGCACAGACATCAGGATTTATTAACAAATGGAATACAAACTAATGGAAATATTTTTGATCTTCCAATTGAGTCGATACAAAATCTAAAGAAATTAATAATTAGAGAAATATATAGATTCAAAGAAAAAAACTCAGTTTTTAAAAATAACATGATTAAGAAATGGCCTAAAAAATCTATTTTAAATGGGTGGTTAATTCGAATGAATAGCGAGGGCTTTTTAATGCCCCATATACATGAAAATGGGTGGCTAAGTGGTAGTATTTATCTATCAATTCCGGAGGATATTGAAGATAATGAAGGTTGTATAGAATTTTCTTTTGAAGGAAAAGATTTTCCAATTCTAGATGACAAAGGACCAAAAAAATTAATAAAACTAGAAACTGGTGATATAATTTTATTTCCTTCATCATTAGCGCATTCGACTACACCCTTTAAATCAAATAAGAAAAGAATTTGTGTAGCTTTTGATTTAAATCCTTTATAAATTATAAAGCATAAGAACCAAATTTTTTTACATTAAATGAATTAATATCTTCTTTATTTTTTTCTAAAACTTTATAAATCTTTTTTGCCCAATCTTTTTGATTATTTTCAGACGCCAATAAATCTTGACGAATTTCAATTAATACATTTGGAAGGCCTTTTAGAGTTGCATGTTTATATAGGGTATCATTTTTAAGCCTCCCACTATATGGCTTATTATCACCAACATTATACCCTTTAAATGATTTTAAAAATATATTTGATAGCCTGTTATCTTTATCCCACAATATACCAACATCGATTTCTCTTTTTTTTCCTTTCCATATAGGAGTAAAGCTATGGATTGAAATAACCTTAGGAGTTACATTCTTTTTTATCGAATTATTAATAAAATTCTCAATCTGTTCATGGTAAGGATTATAATAATTTTTTATCCTTATATCTCTTTCATAATCATTTTTATTCAGAACAATTCCTATATTTCCTTTTACAACTCTTCCTTCGGATAGCTTTGGTATCAATGTTAGGTCATCAAGACCTCTATTAGGATCAATTATCAATCTTGAAAAATTAGCCATAACTAAGTTACAATCTAGAAGCTTAGATAATTCCCAGGCAACATGCTTAACACCAATATCAAAAGCACGGTGGCTATCAATATACTTTTTCTCTAAGCCTAAATTTTTATATTTTTCATCTATATTGTTTGATGCATGATCGCAAATTACTAAGAAATCATTATATCTTCCTTTCTTAACAACAATATTTTTATAAGACTTGGTCATAATCATGAAATATTTATTAAATAAGTTTTATTTTATAGAAAAGCGCTCTATATGCATTATTAATGTTAAAAAATTATAGAAAAACAAAAATTCTAGCAACAATTGGGCCCTCCTCTGAAAAAATCAGTAAAATAGAAAAACTTGCTTTAGCAGGCGCCGATGCATTTAGAATAAATAGCTCACATAGTAACAGAGATAAAATAACTCAATATGTTAAAAATATAAGAAAAGTAGAAGACAAAATAAATAAACCTCTTGGTATTTTGCTTGATTTACAGGGTCCAAAGCTTCGAATTGGAAATCTAAAAAATGATGAATTAATTCTTAAAAAAGGACAAAAAGTTTTTTTAAAAAGTAAAACCAACAATATGGATATAAAAGATATACCAATTACAGATGATAAAATTTTTCAAAGCATAAAAAAGAATGATCCTATTTTTTTAGATGATGGTAAAATTGTTATTAAAGTCATTAAAAGCACTAAAAATAAAATAGAGTCTAAAGTTATATCTGGCGGTATATTAAAGAGTAACAAAGGTATCAATCTACCGGGAACAATTTTAAAAAATTCACCAATAACAATTACTGATAAGAAAAATATTAAACTAGCAATTAAACTTGGAATTGATTGGATTGCCTTATCATTTGTACAATCTCCAAGGGATATAAAGGAAATAAAAAAATTATGTAACCAAAATATATCAATTATGGCTAAAATTGAGAAGCCAAGCGCTCTAAATCATATCGAAGAAATAACTAGAACTGCAGACGGAATTATGATTGCAAGAGGTGATTTAGGAATAGAGTTACCTATTTTTGATGTTCCTGGATGGCAAAAAAAGATTATAAGAGAAGCAAGAGATCAAGGAAAACCAGTTGTTGTCTCTACTCAAATGCTTGAATCAATGGTTTCATCTACAACTCCAACACGCGCAGAAGTATCTGATGTAGCTACAGCCGTTTTTGAAGGAGCTGATGCAGTAATGTTATCAGCAGAGTCTGCCATAGGAAATAATCCTGAATTAGCCGTAAAAATGATGAATAATATTGCATTAAGCGTTGAAAATAATCCAAACTACACAACAATATTATCAGCCCAACTTGAGGAAACACCTGATACCACCCCTGATGCTATAGCTACAGCTGCAAGAACTCTAGCTTCAGAATTAGATTCTCCAATTATTATTTGTTATACAGAGTCAGGTTCTACAGGCATTAAAGTTTCAAGAGTCAGGCCCAAGCAAATGATTCTTACTGTTACACCTGTTATTGAAACTGCAAGGAAGTTAACTTTAGTCTGGGGGACAGAATGTCTTGTGCAAAAGGATGCTTTAAATTTGGAGAAAATGATTAACAAAACAAAATTATTTTCAAAAAGAAAAAAGCTTACCAAAAAAGGTGATAAAATTGTTGTTACTGCGGGTCTTCCATTAAAAAAACCAGGTACCACAAATTTAATTAGAGTAGTTAAAGTAGATTAATCTAGCCTTGCCTAGCTTTAAATCGCCTATTTGTTTTATTAATAATATAAAACCGGCCTTTTCTTCTTATAAGACGATTATCTCTATGTCTTCCTTTTAAAGATTTTAAAGAATTTCTAACTTTCATAACTTACCTCATGAAATCGGAAGCTAAAACTTAGTAACAATTATGTCAATATTACAATGGATTATTATTGTAGTTTAATATAACGTTTTATGTGTAGAAACTATCTAGGAATAATATGGCAAAGAAATATGATTATGCTCTAGTAAGTGGTGGATTTGACCCTGTTCATGTTGGTCACCTTGCAATGATGAAAGATGCAAATCAAATAGCTAATGAAGTTATTATTTTATTAAATAGCGATAAATGGCTTATAAGAAAAAAAGGTAAGCCATTTATGCTTGAAACACAAAGAGCACAAATTCTTGAGGAATTTAAAAGTATATCAAAAGTAATTATTCAAAAAGATGATGACGATGATAGTAGCAATAATGCAATAATTGATTTTCATAAATTAAATCCAAATAAAAAAATATGTTATTGTAATGGCGGAGATAGAAGCCATCAAGATAAGATACGTGAAGCAGATATTTGCCAAAAATTGGGTATTGTTCTTGAATTTGGTATTGGCGGAATTCACAAGCTGGAAAGTAGTTCAAATTTAACAAAAAATCATTTAGCTGAATTAGAAGAGCGACCTTGGGGTAGTTTTCAAATAATTGCGAGAGGTTCAGGCTATCAAATAAAAGAAATAAATATAAAGCCAGGAAAAAAACAATCTCTTCAAAGACATAAAAATAGATCCGAGTACTGGCAAATAATTTCTGGTGTTGGCTTGGTATATCTTGAGGATTCTAAATTCAAATTGGAGGTCAATGATAATATTTTTATTCCAAAAGGCGATTTACATAGATTAGAAAATATCGGAATGGATGATTTAATTCTTGTAGAAATACAAATAGGCGAGAGTATCTCAGAAGAAGATATTGAAAGGCTTGAGGATGATTTTGGTCGAATATAATTATGGTAACATTGTTGTTTTATAAGTTTCAGTAGGGCTACTTTGACAACTAACTGCCATTTCAAGCCACGTAATTAATTTCGGTCGAGATTGTCTTGGATCTATTAACTCATGGACAGAAAAGTTTTCAGATCTAGGGAATGGGGAAGACCTTTGAGCGAACAAACTCTCTAACTCTCTTCTTTTTTCTTCCGGGTTTTTTGAATTTTCAATTTCATTTTTAAAAGCCACAGCTACGCCTCCCTCTACTGGCAAAGCTCCACTTTCTGCACTTGGCCATGATAAAACATACCCATCAGGAGCAAAGTGTGCTGCTCCTGCCACACCAAATACTTTTCTTACAATTATACTTGCCCAAGGAACCTTTGATTGCATTAAAGATGAAATTGCAGCAGTACCATGTCTTATGGTACCTTCTTTTTCAGAATCTGGACCAATCATAAAGCCAGGTTCGTCAACAAAGCTTAATACAGGTAAATTAAATGTGTTAACAAAATCTATAAATTTACGCAATTTATGGGATGCATCTGCAGTCATAGCTCCAGCATAAAATTTACAGTCATTAGCTATTATAGCTATTGAAAATCCGTTCATTCTAGCTAGACCAGTTATTAGGCTGGATCCATAAAACCTTCCTATTTCAAAAAAAGTATCACTATCGATAATAAGATTAATTAATCTTCTCATATCATAAGTTTTTCTTCTATTTTGAGGTATAATAGACAAAAGATCTTCTTCCCTTCTATCAATTCTATCTTTAGAAGCAGAATATGGAGGTAATTTTTGATAATTATCAGGAAGGTAAGATAAAAAAGATTTAATTTGGTTTAAAGCATCCTCCTCATTTTCAGCTAAATTATCAACAACGCCTGATTTAAGATGAACTTCATAACCACCCAACTCCTCTTTTGTTGTTTCAATTCCTAACGCCCTTTTTACCACTGCTGGACCCGCTATCAAAACTTGAGCATTCTTGGTCATTACAGAAAAATGAGAGGCAACTAACCTAGCTGCTGGTAGTCCTGCAACAGGTCCAAGAGCAGCTGTAACTACTGGAACAATACCTAAACATTGAGCAAGCGATTGAAATCTATTTTTTGAAAATACTGCTTCGGAGTTTGGCTGATTAGATTTAGTTTTTGAATTGTTTGCTCCAGCAACGGAACCTCCCCCTCCTTCATGTAATCTAATTAAAGGTATTCTATACTTTAATGCTAAATCTTCAGTATATATACTCTTCCTCAAACCTGCTGCATTTGGTGAACCGCCTTTTAATGTAAAATCCTCTCCGCCAATTATAACAGGTCTTTTGTTAATCTTACCAAAGCCTAGTAAAAAATTTGCAGGAGTAAATTTATCTAGTTCCTTTTCATTATTATATAATGATGAACCAGAAATTTTTCCTACTTCATCAAAAGAGTCTTTATCAAGAATTAAATTAATTCTTTCCCTGATAGTCTTTCTGCCTTTCTCATGTTGTTTTTTTACTGCATCTTTGCCGCCTTGTTCTAAGGCAAGTTTTTCTCTTTTATTAATTTCTTTTACAAATTTTAGCCAAGACATAATTTTTCTCTTATAATTTTCATGTTAGTAAAGATAATAAATATTGGAAAGAAATTTTATGAAAGATTATCAAATAGCTACATATTTAGAGCTTAAGGATTATAAAGCCCCTAAAAATTTAAATTGTATTTTTCTTCCTATGCAAGATGGAAAAAAAATAAGGTTAATTTATTGGAAAAAAAATAATGAACAAAATAAATCAAGGGGAACTGTTCTTCTACAACAAGGACATAACGAATTTATTGAAAAATATTTTGAAACCATTCAAGAATTACTAGATAGAAATTTTGATGTTATTTGTTTTGACTGGAGAGGGCAAGGCATGTCCGATAGAATGCTAGTAGACGAAAATAAACAATTTATTCACAGCTTCACTATTCATGAGTCTGACTTAAACTATATATATCAAGAAATAATACAAAAATATTTTCCTGAACCCTTAATTGGAATAGGTCATTCTATGGGTGGTTGTATATTGTTCAATTCTCTTCTTGAAAATAAAATTAATTATAAAGGGATGATATTATCTGCTCCGATGTTAGGTTTTAGAGGAGAGAGGATATTAAGTTGGTTTATTAAGTTTATTGATTTATTTTTTAATGATACTTCATATTTTATTTTTTCAAAACCAAATATGGGTTTGGAAACAGAATTTAAGGATAACGAATTAACTAGCGATCTAGATCGTTATTCTAGAACTTTAAGGTTAGTTAGGAAACAACCATCTATCAGGCTCTGGGGGGTTACTAATGCTTGGGCAAAAGCAGCTATGGAAGCAATAAAAGAAATAAGAAGTAAAATAAACAAAAATAATGTAAAAACTAATGTCTTAGTATTGAATAACTTAGAAGATAAAGTTGTTAATCCATCAGAAATTAATAAAATTTTTAATAAATTAAAAGATTCAAAAGTTATAGAATTTAAAGAAACTAAGCATGAAATTTTTATGGAAAAAGATAAACATAGAAAAATAATGTGGAAAGAAATAGATAATTATTTTCATAAATTAGGGATTTAGTTATTGTTTAATTACTAAACCTTGTCCAGTTGGTAATTCAAGAATATTTTGATTTTTTGATTTAAAGAAATCTGAATGCGCATTATGTTGATCTTCATATCCTTTCCAACCATAATCATCAATAATAATATGACCATTTTTTGAAATTTTATCATAAATTTTTATTAATAAATCTAATTCAGTATCTACTGAATTAAGGTCAAAATGTACAAAAGATATATGATCAATATCTTTATATGAATTTGGAAGAAGACCTTGAGTAATATCAACAAATTTATACTTCTTTAGTTTTTTAGACACTTCATCAAAAAGAGTATCTGAATGTTTCTCATTTCTAGATGTTGGCGGATTATTAAAGATATCATATAGATAATATTTCTTTTTCAAATTAACAAGATCACAGTAATTGATTAGAAATTCGGCAACATTACAGTCATAACAACCAAACTCAATAAAATCACCTTTTATTCTGAAACATTGTTTCATAGACCAACTTAAAATATGAATTCTCCAAATTATAGATTTATGAAAGTCATCGTCAGAAAAACTTTTTTCAGCAAATTCTACAAAATCATTCTCTTTAAGAAATCCTAAAACCTTGCCAAAAGTAATAAGATTATCGGCAGCAAAAAAGTTTGAATCTTTCGTATTAATAGGAAAGTTTTTTCCCATATTTAAGAGCCATTTTTTTTCTTCAGAATTATCTTTAACAATCATCCTTGCTATGGGTGAGAAGAATTTATCTTTATTATTCATATTTATTCTGCTGCATTTAATATTTTATTATTAAGGTTTAAGTATTTTTTATAAGTATCAAATATCCAATAAACTGTTTTGCTTAACTCCTTAAATTTTTTATTCTTTAAAATAATTTCATTTTCATTCATATACAAATCTTTTCTAATTTCAAATTGAACTCCATACTTATTTTCTTCAATATTTGTATGATTACTAAGAATATAATTTCCAGAAAATGGCTTATTAAAAATATAACTATACTTTTGCAGGTTAAGAATTCTTTCAAACTTATTTTGTAATTGAAAATCTAATGATTTTCCATTTAAATCACCAATTACAAAATCATTTAATTTATAATTAATATTTTTTTCTATTATCGAGGGCATAGAATGACAATCAATAATTATAGATAAGCCAAAATTTGAAACACAATCAGCAATTAATTGATTTGTAATATCGTGCCAATTATCATAAACCTCATTAATTCTTTTATAATATTCACTGATAGAAATTTTAGAATTATATATGTTAAATTCATGTGTTACTTTTCTTGGAATTACTCCATAACCAGATTTATTTAATGGGGTATCTAGTATTTTAAAATCACTTGTTATATCTTTAAAAAGCTTTCGATCAATTTCTCTTTTATCACGATTTACATCTACATAGCATCTTGGAAAATTTGCTTTAATAAAATAAGTTCTTTTATCTAAAAGATCTGAAAAAATATCACAAACATAAGAATCTTCAGATTTTCTCAAAG
>MDSW01121612.1_pt1 | contig 11515 bp, 10 predicted proteins | sample 811171 | NCBI WGS metagenome assembly MDSW01 (sample SAMN05326641, study PRJNA326480) | marine metagenome | isolation source: seawater | place: Atlantic Ocean: North West | collected 2012
CTTCATGAACAAGTTCGGCCTGATCACCGCGCGCGATCCGAAGGGCGAATATCACCCCATGACCGACGTGATCCACAAGGTGCTGAACGACATCACCGTGGACGACTGGGACATCATCATCGGCGGCGACAGCCATACCCGCATGTCCAAGGGCGTCGCCTTCGGCGCCGACTCCGGCACCGTGGCTCTGGCTCTGGCGACCGGCGAGGCGACCATGCCGATCCCGCAATCCGTGAAGGTGACCTTCAAGGGCGCCATGAAGGACTACATGGACTTCCGCGATGTGGTCCACGCCACCCAGGCGCAGATGCTCCAGCAGCATGGCGACAACGTCTTCCAGGGCCGGGTGATCGAAGTGCATATCGGCACGCTGCTTGCCGACCAGGCCTTCACGTTCACCGACTGGACCGCGGAGATGAAGGCCAAGGCCTCGATCTGTATCTCCAATGACGAGACCCTGATCGGCTCCCTTGAGCTGGCCAAGTCCCGCATCCAGGTGATGATCGACAAGGGTATGGACAACGCTGCCGGTACCCTGGCGGGTCTGATCGCCAAGGCGGACAAACGGATCGCCGAGATCAAGTCCGGAGAAAAACCCGCCCTGACCCCGGACGACAACGCCGAGTATTTCGCCGAAGTCGTGGTCGATCTGGACGAGATCTCCGAGCCGATGATCGCCGACCCCGACGTGAACAACACCGATCCGTCGCGCCGCTACACCCACGACACCATCCGCCCCGTGTCCTACTACGGCGGCGAAAAGAAAGTGGATCTTGGCTTCGTCGGCTCCTGCATGGTGCACAAGGGCGACATGAAGATCGTCGCCCAGATGCTGAAGAACCTCGAGAAAGCAACCGGCAAGGTGGAGTTCAAGGCTCCGCTGGTCGTCGCCGCACCGACCTACAACATCATCGACGAGCTGAAGGAAGAGGGCGACTGGAGCATTCTTGAGAAGTACTCCGGCTTCGAATTCGACGACAACGCTCCGAAGAACACGGCCCGTACGGAGTACGAAAACATCCTTTATCTGGAACGCCCCGGCTGTAACCTTTGCATGGGTAACCAGGAAAAGGCCGAGAAGGGCGACACCGTTCTGGCCACGTCCACACGCCTCTTCCAGGGCCGCGTCGTGGAAGATTCCACCGAGAAGAAGGGCGAATCCCTGCTCGCCTCGACCCCGGTCGTCGTCCTCTCCGCGATCCTCGGCCGTACGCCGAGCATCGACGAGTACAAGACCGCCGTGGAAGGGATCGACCTGACCAAGTTCTCCCCGCCGCTCGAAAAGACCGCCACCGCCCGTTCGGTTCACTTCTAAGGGTCTCTTTAGAGCATCGGGCGATAAGCGCTGAAATCTGCGGCCGCTGACCGGTCATCTGCCTTGCAACAAACGCAGGCTGGTGACGGTCAGCGGCCGTTGACTTGGGGACAGGACAATCCCCGTCCTTTCCCTCTCCGGCCGGGCCGCACAAGCTGCGGTGGCACCGCTGTCTATTGCGTCCTTCCGGGCTTCCAATTAATAAAATTCGGTATGCGCCCGTATTTTCTGCTCATTGTCTTTTTTAGTTTCTTTGGAGTGTCTGCCCCGTCCTACGGGCAGGAAGCCGTCCGGGAACCGCTGGAAGTCGGAGACGCGGGCAACGCCTATCTTCGCTCGATCCGGTTGCGCGGCATCGACGCCGACGTCGCCTATTTCGATCCGTCCGCACCGCCTCCCGACCTGGACACCGAGCAGGAACCGGCCAAACCGAAACCGGAGGAAAACGGCTCCCGGACCAGGATCGACTGGCCGACCGGCCTCATCGCCGGCGCCATATTGGCCATCATTGCCTATGTTTTCCTGCGCTATGGCGGAGGCATCGCCGTTTCGCTCAAGCGGGATGCGCAGAACCCCGACCGGAAACACGGAAGATCCCAGGTCGCGCCGCCCGCCTGGGCCGAACGGCTGGGCTCCTACCAGGAAATCGTCGGCATGAAGGACCGCAGACGGGCGCTGGTCCTTCTGACCCAGAAGGTGCTGGCCTCGGTGGTGGCCGCAAATGGCGTGCTCATGCAGCGCAGCTGGACCGGACGGGAGGCCCTGCAGCATATCCCCGCCACCTGGACGCAGCGCGACACCTTGCGCGCGCTCATCATGACGAGCGAACGCGTCCAGTTCGGCGGCTACGATGTCAGTGACCACGAATTCCGCGAACATGTTTTCGCCTGCAGGCAAATACTGGGGCCGGCAGCCTCATGAGCGATACCAGGGCCACGTCCTCGCCCAGCGGGCCCGCCTTTCAGGGACTGCGTCTCGAAACAATCGTCATTGCCGCGGTCTGCGTGATTGTGCTGGCTGCCGGATGGTATCTTCTGGCGCAGCGGCAGCAGACCTTGCGCAGGTCCCCGTCCGGACTGGACGGATTGCAGGTCTGGCTGGCGTCGAACGGTGTCGGCGCCCAGAACTTTTCCGGCGGCTGGCTCATGGACCAGACCTCTGTCGGGCTCCTGATCGTGCCTGTCTATGACACGGCGCTCAATGAGGACCGAAAGGCGTCCACGACCAAGGAAGAGCTTCTGGCGCAGCAGGACGAGTACGACCTCACCACATCCGTGATCTCGATCAAGGCAAAGAAGGTCCCGACGCTCCTCGTCCTGCCGAAATGGCGCACCGGCATGCGCCTGACCGGCCTCGCCCATCCGATCCTGAACATCGATACCAAGCGGCTGAAGGCAACCGTCCGAAGGCTGACCGGAGACGGCAGTTTCACGCCGGTCTTTTCGAAGACGCCCTTCACCCGTTTCCCCTATCGCGCGCAGGACGACAAGGATCTGAGCGCCGAGATCTATGCCGCTCAAATGTTCAGCAGTAAGCTCTGCACCCCCGTGCTTGGAACCAAAGACGCCATGATCCTCGCCGAATGCCCCCTTGACGGAGGCGCGGACGCGAAGGCCAGAACGGTTCTCGTCCTGTCCGACCCGGATCTTGTGAACAATCACGGCCTGCGCCTTGGCGACAACGCGACCATCGCCCTGGACTTTCTGCGCTCGAAAGCGGGCAAGAAGAACATCGTGATCGACTACAGCCAGTCCGACTGGATGCGCGATCCGTCCGCCGAACCGAAGCGCGAACGCAGCTGGGACGACCTTCGCCGGTTTTTTGGCCCGCCCTTCCTGACGCTCTGGATCGGCGCAGCGCTGGTGCTGGGTCTGTTTCTGTGGCGGTCCGCGCTGAGATACGGCCCGATCCGCTCCGAGACCGCAGCCCCCGGCGCGTCCAGGAACCTCGCGGTGCGCGCCCGGGCAAGGCTCATGCGGATGTCGGGCCAGGACGGCGCCCTGGTGGGCGATTATGCCGCCGCACGGCTTTCGGCCACTGCGGATGCGCTGTTCGGCCGCGTCAACGCACATAACTACGCCAGCGAGGACGGCTTCCTGAAATTCGCGGACCGGCGGCATCCGGAACAGGCAGTCCGCCTGCGCGCGGTCCTGTCCAGGATCAGGCAGTTCCCCGCACGCCTTCCGGCCTCGGAGGCCATCCAGCTGATCGACGAATTGGAACAGGTTTTGGAGCAAATAACCAATGACGCTTGAAGCCCTGCGCGAACGTACAGACGCCCTGCGGACAGAGATCGGCCGGACCGTTCTTGGTCAGGACGAAGTTGTCGAACTCCTGCTGGTCGCGCTGTTCGCGCGCGGCCACGTCCTTCTGGAAGGCCCTCCGGGCACCGCGAAAACCCTGCTCGCCCGCAGTTTCGCCGCGGCCCTCGACCTCGATTTCGGCCGCATTCAGTTCACCCCGGACCTGATGCCGGGAGACGTGCTCGGCACCTCGATCTTCGATTTCCGGACCAACAAGTTCGTCCTCACCAAGGGACCGGTCTTCTCCCAGGTCCTGCTCGCCGACGAGATCAACCGGGCGCCGCCGAAAACCCAGGCGGCTCTGCTTCAGGCGATGAGCGAGCGCACCGTCAGCATCGACGGCACCGATCACCCGCTCGGCCGCGAATTCATTGTGGTGGCCACCCAGAACCCGATCGAGCAGCAGGGAACCTATCCGCTTCCCGAGGCACAGCTTGACCGTTTCCTGTTCAAGCTGGTGATCGACTTCCCGCCGGAAGACATCGAGATGGCGATCCTTCGCCAGCACGCCGCCGCACCCCTGGAAGCCGGTCTGGAGACGACCACCCTTTCAAAGGTTCTGGATGCGGCCGCACTGGCCGAAACGCGCGCCCTGGTCGACGGAATCACCCTGAAAGACGATATCCTGGCCTATATCCTCCGCCTGATCCGGGCGACCCGCGAAAGCTCCGAGATCGCCTTTGGGGCCTCGACCCGCGCGGCCGACGCTCTTGCCAGCGCGACCCGAGCCAGCGCGGCGCTGAGCGGCCGGGATTTCGCCATACCCGACGACGTCAAGCGGCTGTTCATTCCCACCCTGCGCCACCGGATCGTGCTCGGCCCGGCGGCGGAGATCGAGGGCCGCAGTCCGGCGCAGGTTCTGGAAAACATTCTCAACCAGATCGAGGCCCCACGCTGATCCGACCATCGAAAAGATTGCTGGCCTTCGGCGCGGCGGCCCTGGTCCTTTCGGTTTTCGCCGTAGTGGCCGGGGGCGCGGGACGGGAAATCGCGTTCCTGCCCTGGGTGGTGCTTGCGGCCCTGACCGGCCTGGATCTGGCACTCTCTTTCCGGCGTCCGAAGTCCCTGGCCTTTGACGTGCCGCCGGAAGTCTTCGTCGGAGAAACGGCCACCTTGCGCCTGACGATCGAGGGGGCCAGGCAGGATCTTCGAGCGAAGCTGGACTGGCCCGCCGGATTGAGCGGTGAAGGGGAAATCACCCTTCGGACCGGACCCGGCAACATCGCGGAAGCCGACGTCAGGTGCCTGGCAGTGCGCCGGGGGCTCTGGCATTTCGATCACCTCTGGCTGCTCTGGGGGTCCCGTCTCGGGCTCCTGGAATTCGTGCCGCGCCTGGATCTCGGGGCGGAACTCCGCGTCGTTCCCAACATCCGACTGGTACAATCCGGCCAGATCACGACAACGGTCCTGTCCACCCTTTACGGGGTGAAGGAAAACCGGGCTATCGGCGAAGGCTCGGAATTCCAACAGCTGCGCGACTTCGTTCCGGGCATGGACATCAAGACCGTCGACTGGAAACGCTCCGCCCGCCGCCGGTCGCTGGTGGCGAAAGAACTCAGGGCGGAGCGCAACCACCACGTGATCCTCGCCCTCGACAACGGCTACCTGATGCGCGAGGAGATCGGCGGTCTGCCGAAGATCGATCATGCCATCACGGCGGCGCTCGCGACAGCTTGGGCCGCAGCCATCGGCGGCGATCTGGTCGGCTACTATTCCTACGACGTGCGGCCGCGCACCTTTGCCGCCCCCGCGCCCGGCCGCAATGCCTTCGCCCGTCTGCGTCACTGGACCGCCGAACTCTCCTATGTCAATCGCGAGACCAACCACACCCTGGCGCTCACGGAGCTTAACGCCCGCACCCCGAAGCGCAGCCTGATAATCATCTTCACCGATTTCATCGACACCACCTCGGCCGAGCTCCTGATCGAGAACATCGGCATTCTCGCCAAGCGTCATCTGCTGATCTTCGTCGCCATCCGCGATCCGGATCTGGAGACACTGGTGGAAACCGCCCCCGACAATCTGGACGGGGCCGCCACGCTGGTGGCTGCGAACCAGTCGATCAACGAGCGCCGCCTGGTCCTCGAACGCCTCACCCGCATGGGGGTTACCATTGTCGATGCCAAGCCGAGTGCCGTCACCGCGCGGCTGATTTCGACCTATCTGGAAATCAAGGCACGGGAGCTGATCTGATGGACAATCAGGATCTCATGCGCTCGGCGCGTTTCCGGAAAGAGAGAGAGGCCGATTGGCGTCGCCTGGAGGGCCTCGTACTCCAGGCCGAAGGCAAGGGCCTGCAGCGGATGGACTTCGCCGATGCGCGAGATCTCGCCTCTCTCTACCGTCAGGCAACGACATCCCTGGCGATTGCCCGCGAGATCTCCCTCGACAAGGCGCTTCTGGGCTATCTGGAGGCCTTGACCGCTCGCGCCTATCTTTGTGTCTATGCGCCCCAGGAACGGGTCGGCGGACTGGTCGAGCGGTTCTTTACCTTCAGCGCGCCCCAGGCGATGCGGCGCAGCTGGCCCTATATCCTGCTGGGTTTCGTCTGCATGGCGCTCGGCGCCCTGACCGGCTACCTGCTCTATTTCGAAAACAATGACTGGTTCTACGTCTTCACCCCGTCCGGCCTCGGCGGCGGCCGCGGGCCGGATGCCACGACGGAATCCTTGCGGTCGGTGATCTACGGAGGCAGCGGAAAGAGCGGTTTCGGAGCCTTCGCGACCTACCTCTTTTCCCACAACACCCGGATTGCGATCTTCGTCTTCGGCCTCGGCGTTTTCGCCTGCGCACCGGCGATCCTTCTCACCTTCTACAACGGCCTCATTCTCGGGGCCTTCCTGGCGCTCCACGTCGACCGCGGCCTGGGTCTGGATCTCGCCGGCTGGCTCTCCATTCACGGGGTGACCGAGATCTCCGCGATCTGCATTGCCTGCGGCGGCGGACTGCAACTCGGGATGGCCGTTCTTTTTCCCGGCGACAGATCCCGTTCGGACGCGCTTCACCATGCCGGCCGCGACGCGGTGAAACTCGCCCTCGTCGCAGCGATCATGCTGGTTGCCGCCGCCTTTCTGGAAGCCTTTGCCCGGCAGATGGTTCAGGATCTGACCGCACGCTTCGTGATCGGCTGGGGCGTCGGCGCGCTCTGGTTGGCCTGGTTCGTCTTCACCGGACGGAGGCGGCCATGATCTCCCGCCGGAAAATCTCACTTCTTCGGCGCAAGAAGAAAGACAGGCCTTCGCCCGACATCCTGATGCCGCCCGAAGGGGTGCCGCTGACCCTGCCGGTCGCGGGCGTGGGCGTCCGAGTTGCCGCACAGATCACCGATGTCCTCATCACCACGATCGGGGCCATTTGCCTGCTGGTCCTGCTTTCCGCCCTCAACCTGACGACCCCGCGAACGGTTTTCGCCATCGGCGCCCTGCTCTTCTTCGTGATCCGGGTTCCCTATTACGTGATTGCCGAACTCGGCTGGAACGGCCAGACGCTGGGCAAGCGGCTCATGAAGATCAAGGTCGTCTCCCATGACGGTGGACCGCTGACCGCCCATGCGCTGGTCCTGCGCAATCTGATGAAGGAAGCGGAAATCTTTCTGCCGGCCACGCTTCTCCTGACCCTGGATGTGGCCTCCCCTCTGGCATCGATCGCCTCCCTGGCCTGGATCACGATGGGTCTCATGGTGCCCATCCTCAATCGCTACCGCCGCCGTCTCGGCGATATCATGGCCGGCACCCACGTGATCCACCTGCCCGTGCCGGTACTGCTGAAGGACCTGGCGACCGAAACACCGGTCGTGAGCGAAGACCGGAAAAAGATCGTCTTCCTCACCCACCAGCTCGATCATTACGGCGCCTTCGAGCTGCAGACACTGGAAGCGCTCCTGCGGGCCCAGAGCCAGCGTTCCACGTCCGGCGCCGAGCAGCAGAGACAAGCGACCATCGAGACAATCGTGGAAAAAATCCGCAAGAAGATCGGCTATGCGGACCCCGTTCCGCCCGCTGACCGCCTGCGGTTCCTGCAGGCCTTCTACAACGCCCAGCGCAAGCATCTCGAACAGCGCCAGCTGTTCGGCGACAGGCGCGAGAACAAGCACTACGCTCAGGCAGACGAGGATAACCGGGCCGGGAAATAGTCAACGCCACCCGCCCTGCTTGCAGCGTTATGGAAATCTGTCTATCGTCAGAAATGTCAATGAGATAAAACTTTTAGGACGATTCTTAGAATATGCGAGAAAGTGACAATACATCCGCCGAGAACGTTCTTCCCAAACACGGAAATCAAAAAAAAGACCCTTCATCCCAGCAAGAAAAATTACCGCTTGGCGTTAATTCAATCATCAACGGCACTATTTCGATCCTTTTCAGGCACATCGGCCGGGTATTTTTGATCGGTTTGCTGCCACTTTTCCTCAGTCAGTTAGCGTATGAATTTCTGCCGACACCAAATTTTGCGTATTTATCCAGCAGAGAGCTATTTTCTCCCAACACAGCCACCACAATCACAATATTGAATGCTGTTTTTCAGATTGCCATCCATGCGGTCACGTTCGCTTTCCTTGTACAGCTGGCTTACGATGCCAACCTTGAGCGCTCGGTGAAAATCAGACGGTACATACAGCCGGCTTTGACCTCGGTTTTCTTCCTGTCGGTGCTGACTATTGTCCTTGGCGTTATCTTTCTAGGTTCAGTGATTACCATTACAATTCTTACTCAAAAACTGGGTCAGGTTATCTTTCTCGCAATTCCGGCATGCTTCGCACTTCTTCTATGGATCATGGCAGTGTTTTCGGTAACGGCATCGGTCGTGGTCATCGAACAGGTCAGTTTCCGCGGATTAGGTCGCAGCCGGGCGCTGACAAGGAACTATCGATGGGCGATCGCCGGTACGCTGTTTCTGACATTCGTCATCGTATCGCTCTTACAATACGTTTTCACGTTTCTGTTCAAGTTAGTCGGAGAGGCAGGTAGCTTGATTCCGGCATCGATATTCTTCTCGGCATTCGGCAGTCTCAGCCTGAGTTTTGTCAGTATCCTCATAACGCTTTTTTATTCGCGCCTGCGCGAGATCAAGGAAGGCATCGGCGTCGGCCGGATCGACACCGTGTTCGACTGAGAATGACGCGAGGCATCGCCCCACCGAGGAGGCTGGAATACAGACACCCGCCGCCTCGCTCTCCGCTTGAGCCTGCCACCTAAAATACATATGGTGAAAAATTACGATAAGGGCGCGAAACGAGGACAAATCCTGTGCTTATTGGAATTCAGGAAAACCTCTCATTTGAAAACTTTTTCTCGGAGCAACAAGAATGACCGACACGACCCTGGGCCAACCGAAACCCCCTCTCGGAGTTGGCGAAATCATTAGCGACAGCTTTTCGATCCTCTTCGGAAAATTCATTCCGGTCATCATCGTCGCCTTCGTGCCGAGCCTGATCGGGTTGCTGCTTTCCGGCATGCTTGTCGGCTTCGGAGCCGTCCTTGGAACCGAGACACCGCAATACACCGGCCCGGGAATGGCGGTGGCCAACTTGCTGTCGGGAATCATCGATATCGTTGTCTATTCCATTTCGGCCGCCCTGCTGGTGCAGCTGGCCTATGACGCCAAACTCGGTCGCCCCGTGCAACTCGGGCGCTATTTCGGCCCGGCCCTATCCGCCTTGTTTCCGCTTGTCGTTTTGAGTCTCGTTGCAGGTATCCTGGCCGGCCTCGCCACGATTGTGTTCATCATTCCGGGTCTCTGGGTCTATGCGGTGTTTTCCGTCATGGTACCGGCGATCGTTATCGATCGCGTCGGGTTCGGTGGTCTGGGCCGCAGCGCATCCCTGACAAAGGAATACAGATGGCCGATCGTCGGCGCCATGATCCTGGTCGTGATCTGTGCCGTCCTCATCACCTTGGCGGCCGCGTTCATCATTGGCCTTATCGTCAACATCGTCCCCTTCGGCATGGTCCTGGGCATTCCGCTTTTCGCGGCCCTTTCCGCCATCGGAGCCGGCATCTTGGGTATCTTCGTCGCCCTGCTCTATGCCCGGCTGCGGGAAATCAAGGAAGGCGTCAGCGTCGATCAGATCGCGTCCGTGTTCGACTGATCTGACAGTCCCCGACAAAGCAAGCGGGTGCATCAGGCACCCGCTCGACAATCCTCTGAGGCGGCATTACAGGCGCTCTTTGCCAACATTTGCAGATAACGCAGTGCAGCTCGAACGGAAGCCGCGTAACCACAACAGACTCCCGCCCTGCCAAGTCTTCCCGGAGCATCGACAAATGACCGACACGACCCTGGGCCAGCCCAAAGCCGCGCTTGGTGTTGGCTCGCTAATAGGCGAAAGCTTTTCGATTTTTTTCCGACATTTCATCCCAATCATCATAATCGCTTACGCAATGACTGTGATCAGCGTCGTGATTTCTGGACTGATGGTCGGTTTCGATGTCGCGATGGGCATAGAACAACGCCCATCCAACGATGTCGGCGATTTTATCCTGTATTATTCAACGACGCTCGTAAAGATGGCGGCGGGATCCCTCGCGACCGCGCTGATCCTTCAACTGGCCTATGATGCAAAACTCCACCGGCCGGTAAGTATCGCACGGTATGTGTCTCCGGCGCTGAGTGCTTTTCTGCCGTTGGTGGTTCTGAGTGTTGTTCAAACCATTCTCGGTACCGTCGGAGTGGTTTTGCTGATCGTTCCCGGCCTTTGGATCTATGCGGTTTTTTCAGTCTCGGACCCTGCCGTCGTGATCGAACGGGCAGGTTTCCACGGCCTGCATCGCAGTGCCGCGCTGACCAAAAACTATCGCTGGCCAATCGTGGGATTGCTCTGCCTGTTGCTGATCTTCGTTGTGGCTATCACCATCGCTACGGTGTTCCTCAGCAAAATTGTCGTCGCATTCGGAGGTACCGTATCAGCGGTAATTCTGTTCTCGGCACTAACCAGCGTGGTAACCGGTTTTGGGAGCGTTCTCACCGCGCTGATCTACGCTCGGCTGCGGGAAATCAAAGACGGCGTCAGCGTCGACCAGATCGTTTCCGTGTTCGACTGAATCCCGTCCCGAACGAAGCGCCAGGACTCCAGCAGAGGATACGCTTTGCCACACGTTCAAGCCGGGATTTTCCTTGCATGATCGCCGCCTTGCCTACTAACAAGGCGGACGTTCATTTTCCTCCGGAGTCTGTTCCCTGAAGCTGATTGCCGAAAATCTTGCCGTGGACCGCGGAGACCGACGGGTTTTCTCGGATCTGACCTTTGCCCTGGAAAGCGGGTCAGCCCTGGTCGTGACCGGCGCCAACGGTGTCGGCAAATCCTCGCTTTTGAGGACGCTTGCGGGCCTGGTCGCGTTGAAGGAAGGCGTCATTTCCCTTGAGGGCGGAGAGGACGACCGGACCGCCTTCGAGCATTCCCATTATTTCGGCCATCAGGATGCGGTCAAATCCGCGCTCACCGTGCTGGAAAACCTGACCTTCTGGCAGGCCTTCACCGCGCCGATCTCCACCGAAGTGTTTCAGACCGCAATCCACGAACCGGCCGAGGCGCTGGAGTTTTTAGGCATCGGCCATACCGCCCGGCTTCCGGCCGCCTATCTGTCGGCCGGTCAGAGACGGCGCCTGTCTCTTGCGCGCCTGCTGGTCTCGTCCCGGCCCATCTGGCTGATGGACGAACCCACCTCGGCCCTCGACCGCCACTCCGAAGCACAATTGCTCGGCCTGATGAATGCCCATCTGGACCGCGGTGGCATGATCGTGACCGCGACCCACACGGACCTTGCCCTCAAGTCCGTGCGCACGCTCCATCTGGAAGCACCGCAGGACGTACGGATCGTGGAGGAACTGTCATGACCGGCTGGGCACTTGCCCTCTTCCGCCGCGAGATCCGCCTGGCGGTCCGCGTCGGCGGCAGCGC
>MDSW01033834.1_pt1 | contig 11514 bp, 12 predicted proteins | sample 811171 | NCBI WGS metagenome assembly MDSW01 (sample SAMN05326641, study PRJNA326480) | marine metagenome | isolation source: seawater | place: Atlantic Ocean: North West | collected 2012
ATTAATTTGACTATTGATATATTTTTTGTGTAGTTTCACTAATTATGAATCTTGTCATAGTAGAAAGTCCAGCAAAAGCTAAAACTATTAATAAATATTTGGGTGGTGACTATACAGTTTTAGCGAGTTATGGACATATAAGGGACCTTCCATCAAAGAATGGCTCTGTTGATCCTGATGATAAATTTAAAATGATATGGGAGGTTGATAGTTTTTCAAAGAAGTATTTAAAAGAGATAACAGATGCAGCAAAAAAATCAGACAAAATTATTCTTGCAACAGACCCAGATCGTGAGGGTGAAGCTATCGCTTGGCATGTAAGAGAATATTTGGAAGAAAAAAAACTCTTAAAAGATAAAAAAATTGAAAGAGTAGTTTTCAACGAAATTACTAAAAAAGCCGTAACCAATGGGATAGACAATCCTCGAAACATAGAATCTAATTTAGTTAATGCATATATGGCAAGAAGAGCTTTGGACTACTTGGTTGGATTTAATATTTCACCTATATTATGGACAAAACTACCGGGCTCTAAATCCGCAGGTAGAGTACAGTCTGTAGCTCTAAGATTGCTCACAGAAAGAGAACATGAAATTGAACAATTTAAACCTGAAGAATTTTGGTCATTAAATGTAAATTTTAAAACTTCAAAAGGCGACATTTTAAATTCAAATATTGTATTATTAAATAATTCAAAAATAGAAAAATTTACCTTTAAAAATAAAAAAGATATAGATAATGCTATTGAAATTATTAAAAAAACAAAATTTAAAATTTCTGATATTAGTTCAAAAATATTTACAAGAAATCCTCTAGGTCCATTTACTACATCTACTCTTCAACAAACATCTTCAAGTAAATTAGGATTTGGGGCTTCCAGAACTATGCAGATTGCTCAAAGATTGTATCAAGGTATAGATATAGAAGGTGATACAGTTGGATTAATCACATACATGAGAACAGATGGTACAAATATATCAAAAGATGTAGTTTCTGATTTTAGAGATTTTATAAAAGATAAATATGGTGATAATTATTTACCAAATGAACCCAATAATTATTCAGGTAAAAAAGCTAAGAATGCACAAGAAGCTCATGAAGCAATAAGACCAACTGATATTACTAGGACACCAGAATCTATTAAAAAATTTTTAAGCACTGATCAAAACAAACTTTATGATTTAATTTGGTCTAGAGCTCTTTCATCACAGATGGAGTCGGCAAAATTTGATAGAAAAACTATTACAATAGCTTCAGATGATAATTTGAACCAATTTAAATGCTCGGGATCAACGATAAAATTTGATGGATATTTAAAACTTACAAGAATTGATGAAGATGAAAATGAAAAAATTCTTCCAGATGTTAATAAAGAAGAAGTTTTAATAAATGATTTTGTAGATGAACAACATTTCACCCAACCACCACCTCGATATTCTGAGGCGAGTTTAGTAAAAAAACTTGAAGAGCTAGGGATTGGAAGACCTTCTACATATGCAAGTATAATTTCAGTTATTTCAAATAGAGGTTATGCAGATGTAGTAAATAAACGTTTTTTTCCAACAGATAGAGGAAAATTGTTATCTGCATTTTTAGAAAAATTGTTTTCCAAATATGTGGACTATGGTTTTACTGCTGGTTTAGAAGATCAATTAGACAATATTACAACTGGAAAAGAGGAATGGATAAAAGTTCTTGACGAATTTTGGAAAGATTTCAACACAAATGTATCAAACGTTAAAGAAAAACGTACTCGAGAAGTGTTAGATTTATTAAATGAAAGTCTTGGTGAGCTAATTTTTGAAGCTGATGATAATGGCAAAATTAATAGAAAATGTAAATTATGTGATACAGGTGAATTAAGCTTAAAAAACAGTTTTAGAGGTGGAGCCTTTATTGGTTGCTCTAATTACCCTGAATGTAAATTTACTAGACCATTATCCAAATCAAAAGCACATGATCAAATTGCTTTAGCAGAACCCAAGTTTATAGGTCAAAATAATAATGGAAAAGATATTTACTTAAAAAATGGAAGATTTGGACCGTATTTACAATATGAAATAATTGAGGAAACTGAAGAACCAAAAAAGAAAAAAAAGAAAAAAGAAAATAATAATTTGAAAAATGTATCTATACCAAAAGGTATTAATATTGAACAAATAGATTTGGAGAAAGCAAAATATTTGTGTTCTTTACCAAAAATTATAGGTCAACATCCTGATAATGGTAAAGATATAACTATAAATTCAGGAAGATTTGGTCCCTATTTAAAATGTGAAAATAAATCAGCAAGATTAGAAAATGTGGAAGAATTATTTACCATTGGTTTAAATAGAGCAATAATTTTAATAGCTGAAGCTAAGCCAGGTAGAATATCATCATCATTGATAAAAGATTTAGGAGAACATCCTGAAGATAAGAAACCAGTTCGAATCATGAAAGGACAATACGGTCCATATATTAAGTATAAATCGTTAAATGCTACTATACCAGAAGAAAAAGATCCTTTGGAATTAAACATGGAAGAAGCATTAATACTTATTGAGAAAAGAAAGGAATACGATAGAAATAAAAAGAATAATAAAAAAAGGAAAAAATGAAAAAAATATTAGTACCCATTTTTATACTCTTTAGTTTATCAGCATGTGAAACTGTAAAGGAAAAAACTAGTGGTTTAAAAATAAAGGATATGGGAAGTGGTATTGCGAAAGAGTGCCCTCCAAAGGAAGAGAGAACTTTAAAACATATTTTTTGTAGAGAACCTAAATAAATTAATAAGAAAAAAATATGTCTATAGAAAATAAGTTAAGTGAGTTAGGAATTAATTTACCTAATGCAGCAGCTCCAGTAGGTTCATACGTTGCTACAAAAATTATAAATAATTTACTTTACATATCTGGTCAAATATCAATTGATGAAAAAGGTAATTTAATTAAAGGAAAAATTGGAAAAGATTTAACAACTGAGGATGGCTATAATGCTGCTGTACGGTGTGCTTTAAATATAACTTCTCAAGCAAAAAAAGCTTGCAATGGAGACTTATCAAAAATTAAATCGTGTATTAAACTAACTGGCTTTGTTAATTCAACCGATGATTATATTGATCAACCAAAAGTAATTAATGGTGCATCTGATACTATAGTAAAAATATTTGGTGAAATAGGTATGCATACAAGAGCAGCTGTCAGTACAAATAGTCTTCCTTTAGGTGTTGCTGTTGAAGTTGATGCAATTTTTGAATTAAATTAAACTATCTTCCAATACTATAATAATTAATTTTATCTTTTTTCATTCTTTCAAAAGAATAAATATTTCTCATATCAAACAATTTAAATTTATTATTTTTCATTATTTTTTTGAAATTAATAGATTTAAAATCATTCCACTCAGTATGAATAATTATTAAGTCTGCCTTTCTACATGCAGATTTTATTGAATTTTTAAAATTAACATTTTTAATATTTTTAAATTCTTTTTTTTCTCCTGTTGGATCATAATAGTTTATTAAAGCACCTTTTTTAGAAAGCCTTGGTATCATTTTTAAACATGACGAGTCTCGCATATCATCAGTGTTTGCTTTAAAAGTCACACCTAAAAAACAGATTTTTTTATTTTTCAATTTATTATTTAATAATTTAAATATTCTATTAGTTAGCAATTTTGATCTATTTTCATTTGATTTTATTACTGAGTTAATTAAAGACAAATTAGTTTTAAATTTAGTTGCTGTATCCAAAATTGCCTTTGTATCTTTGGGAAAACATGATCCGCCATATGCTGGTCCAGCACGTAAAAATCTACCGCCTATTCTATTATCTAAACCCATACCTATAGAAACATCTTCAACATTAACATCTAGTTTTTCACACATATTTGCAATTTCATTAATATATGTAATTTTTGTAGCCAAAAATGCATTTGAAGCGTATTTTATTAACTCTGCTGCTCTTCTTGAAGTATTTAAATATTTAGCACCTTTTGAAATTAAAGGAGAATACAGTTGTTTTAAAATTTTATTTGCTTTTTTCTCTGATGTACCAATTACTACTCTATCAGGATAAATAAAATCTCTTATCGCCTCACCTTCCCTCAAGAATTCAGGATTTGAAACTACTGAAAACATTTTTTTATCATTATTACTTAACAGAATTTTTTCTACTTGATCTCCAGTAGTAACTGGAACTGTTGACTTGTTAATTATAATTTTAAAAGAATTTATATTTTTACCAATTTCTTTAGCTGCATTATAAATTTGTGATAAATCAGCACCAATCCCATTCTTTTTTGTGGGAGTTCCTACGCAAATAAATATAATATTTGAATTTTTTACAGCTTTTGAAAGATCAGAGGTAAAATTTAAACGACCCGCTTTATAGTTTTTTTTAACTAATTCTTCAAGTCCAGGTTCATAAATTGGAATAATAGAATTTTTTAGATTATTTATTTTATTTTTATCTTTATCAACACAGATCACATCATTTCCAAGATCTGAAAAACAAACACCACTTACAAGACCAACATATCCTGTTCCTATCATGCAAAGTTTCATAATTTAGAAATCTCCATAGATGATTTAATATAACCTTCAATAGTTCCACAATCTAAATATTTTCCTTTGAAAGAATGTCCAATAAAATTCTCACCGTCTCTTATTAATTTTCTTATTGAGTCAGTTATGTGAATTTCACCACCTTTTCCTTTTTTTTGATTTATTAATTTATTAAAAATTTTTTTTGGTAATATATATCTGCCTATTACAGCATTGTTTGATGGTGCAGACCTAATATCAGGTTTTTCAACAACATCTCTGATATAAAAATTATTTTTATTTATTGTTTTTTTCTTTGAATATATACCCCATCTATTTACAGTTTTTTTATTAACTTTCATACTAGCCATTACAGAACATTTTTTTTTGTTATGTAATAAGATCATATCTTTTGAGCAGTTTTTTTTTATAATAAGGTCATCAGGCAATAACATTAAAAAAAAATTATCTTTTATAAATTTTCTTGTTTTTAGAACTGCATCTCCCGTACCTTTTGGTTTGTTTTGATATACAAATTTAATCATTTTTTTATACTTTTTAATTCTTTTATATTCGTCAGCTATTCTTAAATCTTTTTTCTTATTAATAACTTTCTGATAAAATTTATCATTGTAAAAATACTTTTTAATAATTTCTTTTTTTTTTGAGATTATAAATATAATTTCTTTAATACCTGCATCAATACATTCATCAATTATGTACTCTAATCCTACTCTGCCGTTTATTGGCAAAAGTTCTTTTGCATAAACGCTAGTTAAAGGTAATAATCTAGTACCTAATCCAGCCAATGGTATTATTGCTTGTCTTATCATTAGAATGTATTTATTAAATGAATTACCATAAATGATAATTTTTAAAAGCATAAATAAATTAAATAAAGAAGTTAATTTTAAGGCAAAGATAGGATTTGTTCCAACTATGGGTGCTTTACACAAAGGTCATATCTCTCTTATTAAAAGATCGAAAAAAATATGCAAAAAGACTGTTGTTAGTATTTTTGTAAACCCATCACAATTTAATAAAAAAAAGGATTTTAGGAATTATCCAAAAAAAAATAAGCAAGATATTGATGTGCTTAAAAAATTAAAAGTTGATTATCTTCTGATGCCAAATGTTAAAGAAGTTTATACTAATAAAAAAAATTCAAAAATAAAACTAAATAAGGAAGATAAAATAATGTGTGCATTTTATAGACCTGGTCATTTTGAGGGTGTTTTAGCGGTTATTAATCAATTTTTAATGAAATTTAAACCTAAATATATTTTTTTTGGAGAAAAGGATTATCAACAATTATTTTTAATAAAAAAATTCATTAATAGAAAATTTAAAACTAAGGTTTATTCTTGCCCAACTGTTCGTGATGTAAATAAAGTAGCTTTGTCCTCAAGAAATTTATTACTTGGAAGTAACGACATAAAAAAATCCTCAATTATCGCTAATTTATTACTTAAACTTAAAAATAAGTTAAAAAAAAATATTAATTACAAAAGTGAAATTGTTAAAATATATTTAAAAATTAATTCTATTAAAAATATAAATATTGAATACCTTGAGATTAGAAATAAGTATAATTTATCTAAAAATTTTAGTAAAAATAATTTAAAAATTTTTATAGCTTATTATAATAAAGAGGTAAGGTTGATTGACAACTATTAAATTTAATAGAAAAAATATGCGCCAATCCCTAAAAATGATAAAAAGCCTATCACATCAGTAATAGTTGTTACAAATACACTTGATGCGATTGCAGGATCAATATTAATTTTTTTTAATGAAACAGGTACAAGTATGCCGAATAATCCTGCAACAATCATATTCAAAATCATTGATATTGATATTATTAATGAAAGTGTAAGGTCATTAAACCATAATTGAACCACAATAGCACTAATAACTGCAAAAATAATTCCATTTAATATACCGATTGAAAACTCTTTTAAAATAGTTTGTGAAAAATTATTCTTTGTAAGCTCATTTGTTGCTATAGTTCTTATTGTAACAGCCAATGTTTGCATTCCCGCATTACCACCCATGGATGCTACTATTGGCATCAAAACAGCTAAAGCGACAACTTTCTCAATATCTTCTTGAAAAAAACCAATAACTATTGATGCTATAATAGCAGTAAATAAATTTAATAAAAGCCATGTAAATCTTCTTTTGGTTTTTTTAATTACACCGTCAGTAATTTCTTCATCACCTACTCCTGCTAATCTTAGTGCGTCTTCTTCTGCTTCTTCTTTTAGTACAGTTAAGATATCATCACTAGTTATCATCCCAACCAGTTTATTATTTTTATCTACAACACATGCTGAATTTAAATTGTAATTTTCAAATAGATGTCCGACTTCTTCTCTATCCATATCAACAGGTATTGACAGCTGAGATTCGTTCATAATAGAAATCATTTTTGTATCTCTTGATGTTCTTAAAACCTTAGATGAAGGTACGGTGCCAATAGGTTTAAATTCATTATCCACAATAAAAATTTCTAAAAATTCTTCAGGTAAGTCTTTGTTTTCTCTTAAATAGTCTATAGTTTGACCTACAGACCAATTACTTGGAATTGCTGTAAATTCTCTCTGCATAATTCTAGCTGCAGAATCTTCTGGATAACTTAAACTTTCTAATAGAACAAATCTATCTTTTGGTGGTAATGAGCTTAATATATCATTTTTATTTTTTTCATCTAAATTTTCTAAAATTTTAATGGAGTCATCTGACTCTAAATTTTTTAATATATATACAATAGAGTCTTTTGATAAATATTTAATAACCTCTGATTGAACAGATTCATTTATTTCTACAAATACTTCAGGATCTATTTTAAAATTATTTAACTTAATTAAATTTTCTCTATCATTTTCATTAAGATGTTCAATTATATCAGCAGCATCTGCTGGGTGCATTTCTTTAAAAGAATTAGAAATAAAAACAGCATCATTACTTGCAATTTTATCCGTTACAACTTTGATATATTCTTTATTAAATTCAAAATTGACTTTTTTATCTTTTATTTTTCTTATTAAAGTCATAAAAAACCTATATTTTTATATGGCACTATTAATGGATAATTTTTATATTACAATTCTTTAATGAAAATAGAGATAAAAAAATCAATAAAACCAGTAAATTATCATGACGCAATAAAATTCTTAGAAAAAAGAGTTGATAAAATAAATAAAAAACAAGCAGAAGAATTAATTTGGATATTAGAACATCCGGCAGTTTTCACGGCTGGAACGAGCTTTAATAAAAATGATGTATTAGATAAATCAATAGAAATTATTAAAACTTCTAGAGGGGGAAAGATTACATGGCATGGACCGGGTCAATTAATTTGTTATTTTGCAATCAACTTAAACAATAGAAGGAGAGATATAAGAAAATTTTTAAATATTATTGAAGAATCAATTATAGATTCATTAAAAACTTTTGGAATAGTTTCGTATAGTGACAGAAAGAATATTGGAATTTGGACCAAACTAAATAATAAAGAAAAAAAAATTGCTGCAATAGGCATAAAGGTTAAAAAATGGATTGCCTACCATGGTTTCTCAATAAATATAAAAAATAATATGTCTAATTATAAAAAAATTATACCATGTGGTATAAAGAATAAAGAAATCATTTCATTAAAAAAAATTAAAAATCAAAATTATAAGAAACTTTCAGAAATAATAATAAAAAACTTAATTGCTAATTTACAAAATTAAGTCTTTTTGTTTTTATAAGTTTTTTGAAGTATTTAGGTAGTAATGCTGTGTAGGTATATTTTTTATTATTAATAATAAATTTAATTTTATATGAATGAAGCATTAATTCTTTATTTTTTGTTTTAAAATTTTTGTCAAAAGTATACTTATCATCTCCATAAATAGGATGTCCTAAAAAAGATAATTGTTTTCTTAATTGATGTTTTCTACCTGTGATTGGATTCATTTCTAATAGTGAACAGTCGTGATTTCTATCAATTACTTTGTATATAGTTTTAGATTTTTCAATTATTTTTTTATTTCCCTCATATCTAACTAAATCTTGATTAAGAACTCCCTTATTTTTTTCTAATTCACCGTAACATATGGCTAGATAAGTTTTGTGAATTTTTCTTAGCCTAAACAATGATGTTAATAATTTTGCTGTATCTCTATTTTTTGCGATTATAAAAACCCCAGAAGTATCCTTATCAAGTCTATGAACTGAATAAGGTTTATCATTTTCAAATATTTTGCTTTTTGAAAATATATCAATTAAATTTTTCTTTGATTTTGTTCCGCCCTGAACTGCAATACCTGACTCTTTATTTAATACTACAAAATTTTCATTATTATCAATAATAAGATTTTCATTTTCTTTAATTATATCATCGTTAGGTTGGAATTTTGATTTTTTAATAATATTACTTTTTTTAAAATTTATGTCATATACATCGATTTTATCATCAATATTAAGTTTAGTAGAACTTTTAATTTTTTTTTTATTTAGTTTTATTTTTCCAGTCCTAAGAGATTTTTCTATTAATCCTTGTGGAACTTTTCCTAAATTATTTCGAATCCACTTATCAATTCTTACACCCTCGTATGAAACATCTACGATATAAGACTTGTTCATTTATTTAAAAATTTATGCTGAAACTACTTTTTTTTCCTCAGTGCTTTTTTTTGACTCTTTTTTTTTTCTATCTACTTTTTTTGCTTCAATATCCCTATCAACAAATTCTATTATTGCTAATGGCGCTTTATCTCCATATCTATATCCAGCTTTTATGATACGAGTATATCCACCTTTTCTAGTTTCATATCTTTTTGCCAACGTTTTTTTTACTTTGTTAGCTGATTTTATATCTTGTAATTTTGACACTAAAATTTTTGTGTTTTGCAAATTACTCTTCTTTCCTAAAGAAATAATTTTATCTGCTTGAGGTTTTAAAACTTTTGCTTTTGGTAATGTTGTTGTTATTTGCTCATATTTAATTAAAGAATTAAGCATATTTTTAATTAATGCTTTTCTATGTTCGGAAGTTCTGTTTAATTTTTTATAACCAAATTTATGTCTCATTATATTGCTTCTTCAAGTTTTTTAGATAGTTCAGCAATGTTATCTGGTGGCCAATTTGGTATTTCCATACCCAAATATAAAGACATTGTATTTAATACTTCTTTTATTTCATTCAAAGATTTTCTTCCAAAATTTGGTGTTCTAAGCATTTCGCCCTCTGATTTTTGTACTAAATCACCTATGTAAATTATATTATCGTTTTTAAGACAATTCATTGAACGAACTGAGAGTTCTAACTCATCTACCTTTCTTAGTAAATTTTTATTAAACTCTGGTTCTGTTGGGGCTTCTCTTACTATTACTTCCTGAGGTTCGTCAAAATTAACAAACATACCAAGTTGATCCTGGAAAATTCTCGCAGAATAAGCAACAGCATCTTCTGCCGAAATGGAGCCATTTGTTTCTACTTCCATTATTAGTTTATCGTAATCTAGAGCTTTACCTTCTCTTGCTGTGCTTATTGAATAAGATACTTTTTTAACGGGACTAAAAAGTGAGTCTATTGGTATTAGTCCTAGTGGTGGTTCATCAGGTTTATTCATATCAGCTGAAACATATCCTTTTCCATTACCAACTGTCATTTCCATATGGAAATTTGTATTTTCATCTAAATTACAAATAACTAGATCTGGATTTAAAATTTCTATATCAGAGACTTGTGTTATGTTAGAAGCTTTAATTTCACCTGGTCCTTTTGCATCCAATACTAATTTTTTTACACCTTCTGCATTACTTTTTAATGCTAGTGATTTGACGTTTAAAACAATATCTGTAACATCTTCCCTAACACCTTTAATAGATGAAAATTCATGAAGTACCCCGTCTATTTGTATTGCTGTAACAGCAGTTCCTCTTATAGATGATAATAATATTCTTCTTAACGAATTTCCTAAAGTTAACCCATAACCCTTTTCTAAAGGCTCAGCAATTATTTTTGCATAAGACTTGTCATCACTTAATTTAATATCTAATTTCCCAGGCTTAATAAGTGATTTCCAATTTTTTACATTTATATTAGTGCTTTCCATTTAAACTCTCCTTTTTTTTGGTGGTCTTGTTCCGTTATGCGGCATAGGTGTTGTATCTTTAATTGAAATTATTTTAAAACCCCTTGCTTGTAATGCTCTTAAAGCAGTTTCCCTCCCTGATCCTGGTCCTTTTACTTCAACTGACAAAGTTCTCATACCAACCTCTAATGCTTTTGCAGCAGCAGCATCGGCAGCAACCTGTGCTGCATATGGAGTTGATTTCCTAGAACCTTTAAAACCTTTCTGTCCAGCAGATGCCCATGAAACAACATTTCCATAAGTGTCAGCAATTGAAACAATTGTGTTGTTAAAAGTTGATTGAACATATGCTATTCCATTTAATATACTTTTTTTAGCTTTTTTCTTTTTTGAATAAGAACTTTTTTTTACTGTTTTTACTTTTTCAGCATCATTATTTTGATCTGGTTTAATTTTTTTATCTTTACTCATATTTAAAAATTATTTTTTAAGAGGGGTTAATTTTTTACCTGCTATTGCAATTGCTTTTCCTTTTCTTGTTCTTGCATTACATCTTGTTCTTTGTCCCCGAACTGGAAGTTTTTTTCTATGTCTTGAACCTCTATACGAAGCTAGATCAATTAATCTTTTTATACTTAAAGAATTTTCTCTTCTTAAATCACCTTCTACACTAAAATTCTTATCAATATATTCTCTTATTTTTAAAATTTGGTCATCGGTTAATTGATTAACTCTTGTTGATCTCTCTATTTCTAAAGCATTACATATTTGATAAGAAAATTTGTTACCTATTCCATAAATATAAGTTAATCCAACATGAACTAATTTATTTTGAGGAATGTTTACACCTGCTATTCGAGCCATAATATTGTGATAAAATTTTAGCCTTTTATATAAGAA
>MDSW01122434.1_pt1 | contig 11514 bp, 7 predicted proteins | sample 811171 | NCBI WGS metagenome assembly MDSW01 (sample SAMN05326641, study PRJNA326480) | marine metagenome | isolation source: seawater | place: Atlantic Ocean: North West | collected 2012
AGATACAAACTTAATAATAATTCGTAATTTTGTGCCATAATTTTTATTCATGATAACTAGAATCATTAGTTTCTTTTCTTCAATGCAGTTTATGAGTATGCTTATTGTATTATTTGCTTTTTCAATTGGGTATGCTACATTCATTGAGAATGATTTTGGTAGGTCAACTGCTAAATCGCTTATTTTTAGTGCTTGGTGGTTTGAACTTATTCTGGTTATGCTTGCTCTCAATCTAATCAATAATTTGATTAGGTTTAATCTATTTAGACGGGAGAAATTAGCTGCCCTTACTTTTCATTTGTCATTCATTCTTATTCTAATAGGTTCAGGTATTACTAGATATATTTCATACGAGGGGATGATGCATATTAGAGAGGGAGATACTACAAACTTGTTTATATCTGACGACACCTTTTTCCGAATCCATATCGATGATAGAGTACATCAGTATAGATATGAGAAGAAATTATTTATGTCAGGCATTCGCAACAATAATTTCAATGTGAAGGTTAATTTTAAAGATTATGATATAAGTATTAAGTCTATTTCGTTTTTGCCAAATGTAAAAGATTCTATCTTCACTGGAGTAGAAGATGGAGCAACTATGTTGCATATTGTGGTTCCTGGAGAGGATGGTATGCAAGACGAGTTTCTAAGAGACGGTGAACAGAGAATAATAAAGAATGAATATTTTACTTTCAATAATACTAGAGAAGGGGCTATAAATTTTTATTCTGATAAAGAGGGTATAAAGTGTAGTTCCCCTTATAATGTTGAGACAATGAGTATGTTAACTCGTGAAATTAAACGTTATGATACTATTAGTGACTTTGTTCTGGAAAGAAGAACATTACATACGTTAAATGGTTTAAGCTTTGTTCTTAAGAATGTTTTAGATAAAGCAAAGATTAATCCTGTAAGTAGCTCAAATGTCATGGTTGATGGTAATGAAGATGCATTAATTGTTGATGTTAGTGTTAATGGTGAGAGTAGGGAGGTTATCTTGTATGGAGGAAAAGGTTATACTGGTTCTGATAAAGTATTTGCTATAAATAAGTTGAATTTTAAATTAAGTTATGGATCTAAATACTATAAGACACCGTTTAATGTTAAATTAAGAGATTTTCAACTAGAAAGATATCCTGGGTCAATGAGTCCAAGTTCCTATGCGGCTGAAGTTTCAATATTAGACGGGCCTATAGAGTCTAATCATAGAATCTTCATGAATAATGTGTTAAATTATAAAGGTTTTCGGTTTTTTCAATCTTCGTATGATAAGGATGAAAAGGGTACAATTTTATCTGTTAATCATGATTGGTGGGGAACACTGGTAACATATATTGGTTATGTCTTCTTAGCTATTGGATTTATTCTAGTTTTCTTTAGTAAGAATACAAGATATAACGCTTTAACTAAGAAGCTTAGAAAGTTAACTATTCTAGTTCCATTTTTTATTAGTGTATGTTCATTTGCAGGAAATGACAGTATATCTTATCCTAATGATTACATATTTGACATTAAACATATATCACGCTTTGATCATTTAGCAGTCCAAGATAATGGAGGTAGAATAAAACCTGTTCAGACGTTAGCTTCAGATTATTTAAGGAAGATTTATGGTAAGGATAAGTTTGATGATAAATCAGCCACTGAGGTGCTTCTTTCAATGATGTATAATCCAAGAGTTTGGGGTGAAAAACCTATTATTAAAGTATCAGACCCTCAGTTAAGAGGCATGTTCTTGAATCCTGATTTAGAATCGAAATATATAAGAGTTTCTTTTAATGAATTCTGGGATGCTGAAGGTAATTATATCCTTTCAAGGGATGTGTCATTAGCTAATGAGAAATTGCCTAAAGATCGTAATCAGTACGATAAAGATTTGATAAAAGTGGATGAGAGGGTAAATATTTGTTTTGCAATATTTGGGGGAGGTGTTTTTAGGTTTTTCCCTTTGCCAGAAGACCCTAATAATACTTGGTTAGATTATACAAGGTCATATGAGTTTTCTGGTAATGATTCTCTGTTTGTTTCGAACATTATTCCTATGTATTTTAAGGCAGTGAAGGAAGGCATAGAACAAAATAATTGGTCAACTGCTGATACAATTATTAATTATATCAAGAAGTTTCAACTAAGATATGGGGAAGAAGTTCTTCCAGATGAAACAAAAATTGAATCAGAGATTCTTTATAATAGACTTAATATTTTCTCTAGATTGTTTATGTATTATTTCTTATCTGGGGTAGTATTAATTACATTAATAATTATTAACTTGTTTAGGCATGAAAGATGGTTGAAAGCATTTATTTCTTTAGTAAGATTTCTAATAATAATTGGCTTTATATCTCATGCATTTGGATTGGGATTAAGGTGGTATATATCAGGACATGCTCCATGGAGTAATGGATATGAGTCTATGATTTACATTTCTTGGGCTACTATATTTGCAGGTATTATATTTGCAAAAAGGTCTACACTTACTTTAGCAGCTACTTCTGTTGTCTCAGGATTATTATTAATGGTAGCACATCTTAATTGGTTAGACCCTCAGATTACTAATTTAGTGCCAGTACTAAATTCATATTGGTTAATGATTCATGTTTCAATTATTACTGCATCATATGGTTTTTTCTCCTTAGGTGCTATTCTTGCAATCATAGCCCTTTGGATTATTATTTTTACTAATAAAGCTAATGAATCTAAATTGAGAAATACTTTAAGTGAGATTACCATAATAAATGAGAAAACTTTAGAGGTTGGTTTATTTATGCTTGCTATAGGTACATTTTTGGGGGGTGTCTGGGCTAACGAATCATGGGGAAGGTATTGGGGATGGGACCCTAAGGAAACATGGGCATTGGTAAGTATTCTTGTTTATACATTTGTTTTACATATGCGATTTATACCAGCGTTAAGAGATAACCTTATCTTTAATATAGCATCTATGTTTGCTATATGGACAATTATCATGACTTATTTTGGCGTGAATTATTATCTTTCAGGGTTACATTCCTATGCGGCGGGAGATCCAATGCCAATCCCAGTGTTTGTATATTATTTATTAGCTTTGATGTTGATAACTGCATTCATTGCTAAGTTAAGGTTTAAGAAGATTTATTAATATTATGAAGTTAGATATTCTGGTTTTTGGCGCTCATCCTGATGATGTAGAATTGGGGTGTGCTGGCACTTTAATCAAAGAGGTTCAGAATAATAAGAAGGTTGGTATTATTGATTTGACTAGAGGAGAGTTGGGGACAAGGGGTAGTGCTAATACTCGTGATTACGAGACTAAAAGAGCAACAGAAATAATGGGAATAACCATTAGAGAGAATATGAACTTTAGAGATGGTTTTTTTAAAGATGATGATAGTCATAAGCTATCATTAATTAGGAAAATAAGACAATATCAACCTGATATTGTTATTACTAATGCAATATCTGATAGACATCCTGATCACCCAAGGTCATCTAAGATGACTGTTGATGCATGCTTTTTATCTGGTTTAGAGAAAATAGAAACAAATCAGCCTATTTGGAGACCTAGAGCTATTTATCATTATATTCAGTTTAATAATATAATTCCAGATATTGTGGTGGATATTTCAGAGCATATGGAGCAGAAATTAAAGGCTGTAAAAGCATATAAGTCTCAGTTTTTTGATCCAGATAGCGTTGCTTCAGAAACAATTATCTCTTCAGAAGATTTTTTAAAAAGTGTAACCTATAGAGCTCAGGATTTAGGAAGACAAGCATCATGCAAGTATGCTGAAGGATTTTTGTCTCATCAGTTGTTAAAGATAAATTCACTTTTAGAAATGACATAAAAAAACCGGATAATTATCCGGTTTTTTTATTTTTTTACTAGGTAAATTATTAATTTTTTAAAATCTTTTTTCCATTAATAATATATATCCCTTTTGGAAGGTCAGCAAAATCTTTTTTCCATTCTCTTCCAAGAATATCAAATATTCTGTTGTCATTTATATTATCTGTATTATCATTTTCAATAATTGAGGTTGTATTATCAAATAACCCCACTGTATCAACCTCTAGGTAAACGATAGCATTATAGTCAACTATGTCTGCATCTGCTCCCAGAGTATTTCCAGGTTCAAAATCTTTTTGGTAAACAATTCTGATTTTATCATCTACCATTGGACTCATTGAACCATATACACATTCCTGCATTCCATTCCAATCAACATGGGGTGTTACATCTATAGAAGCACTCCAGCTATTACCTCCATCGGTACTTTTCGTAATATAGATATGTCTAAAGTTTTGTCCATTAGTGATATTTTCTACTACAGTTGAGTAAGAAACAAACACTACTCCATTAGCATCTATTCCCATATTAGGCATTGTTGATAACCCACTACCATAATTACCGCCTTCAAGTATGTCAAGTGTTCCACTTTGGTCAAGATCTTCTGATGCTCCTATAACTAGTCCATTGTCATGATCCCATAAAGAAGGGCCTACCCATGTGCCACCAGTTGTACTAGCACCTATATTCTCATTCCAATACATTAATCCATTAGTTCCTGGAAAATATGAACTTTGTCCATCAGATAAATCAGCATCCAGAACACGCATATTTCCATAGGAAACATGTACAATGTCGTTATTATCGATTAATATTGCTCCTGATCCATCAGTTGTATATAGAGAGTCAGGAGTACCATCAGAATCAAGGTCTAGACCACTATCAATAACATATCTGTCTACCGGGAAGTCTACAAAAATAGTCTTTACCCAGGTATCACCATTGTCTGTTGATTTCAAAATAAATGAGTCTCCCCATCCGTTGAAGTATGCTAGTGCAACAGTTTCTCCTTTTGCTGCAATCGCGTATCTATCTGCGCTGAATCCTACAAAATAAGCAGTATCCATTTCTGGCAATTGCATCATTTCTATATCCCAGGTGTTTCCTGCATCTTGTGAGCGGAAATATAATAGAGCCCCATTTAGTCCATTATATAGTGTTCCTGTCCAAGTACCTCCAGTAGGCTCAGTTAGTGCTACCATATGGATAGTATTTCCATCTGTTCCACCTACTGCTGATCTATTCCAGATAAGATAGTCTTCACTTACATAACTATCTCCCCAAGGGCCATTCCCTATAGAGCTTCTATATGCATTATTAATGTTGTTATTTTGTGTGCTGTGAGTAATTGCAGATTCTCCTCCATTTCCAAAAGCAAGCAGTGAAGGCCATCCTACTCTTGAATCTTCTAGTCTGACAGGAAATGGTCCAGGAGGTTGTACTACTGCACCCCATGATGCCCCATCAAAATAGTTATATCCCGTACCTCTATCGGCCCATACAGAGTTCATTTCTGATGAGCCAGTCCAAGCAGCAGAGATAGTTCCATCTGCATGGACAACAATTCTATTTTGTACAGAGCTATTTGTTTGTAAATCATAAGTTGTATATCCAATTGTTTCTTCTGTTGTTGTGTTTTTTGAGTTAGGTGCAGCGAAAGTGTGTGGATTTGGATTTACCATTAGATGGGATAATGATTCATCCCCACTTCTAATTACTCTATTTTTTTCTGCTTTATCTAATTCTTTAGATATTTTCATAGGATTAATTTGTGCAGATAAAGATAAAGTGAATAAGAAACTAAAAATAATTGTAATTGTTTTTTTCATATTGTTTTGGGTTTATTGTTTTACTTTTAATTAATAATTGGTTGCTAATGTACTAAATTTTTTTATAACGTAATCGTATTGAGTTCCCTATGACAACAACATCTGAAAAAGCCATAAATAGTGCTCCCCACATAGGATTTAGGAGTCCGCTAATTGCAATGGGTATAGCAATTAGGTTATAGGCAAATGCCCAGAAAAGATTTTGTTTTATTGTTATAAGAGTATGTTTCCCTAATAAGAGTGCTTTTGGTAATTGTTCTAAGTTATTATTGTTTAATAAAATCACATCAGCTGTCTGGATAGCTATTTGTGATGCATCTCCTAATGATATTCCAACACTTGCTTTTGCTAGGGCAGGGGCATCATTAATCCCATCACCTATCATTGCTGTTGGAGCAATATTATCAATTTCCTCAACACAGGTTATTTTATCTGCAGGTAGTTGTTCGCTATAAACATGTTGAATGTCTAATGATGTCGCAATTTTTGTGCATTTTGATTTTTTATCACCACTCAGTAAGAAAGTCGTATATTTATTTCTGGTAATTTCATCTAATACTGTTTTTGTATTTTCTTTTAGTTTGTCACTTATATTGATTGTAGCTATTAGTTTATTATTTTTAAGAACTTGTAAATCATAATTGTTATTTTTAGTGTTAATCTCTGATGAGGTAATCTTATATGTATCATTTTCTATTCTAGCACTTATGCTTTTCCCTTTCTTTTCTATGATCTTAGTTAAATTTAGAGGGGAGTATGATTCTTTAAACTCATTGCATAATGACTTTGCAATTGGATGCGAGCTATGCATCTCAATATTATATATTATATTTCGTATCTCATTTTCTTCTGCTCCTTCTTTAATTATATTTAATTCCTCTAGCTTAAACTTCCCTGTTGTTAATGTGCCTGTTTTATCAAAGATGATATTCTTGATGTCAGCTAGTTTTTCTAGTGTATCTCCACCTTTTATAAGGATGCCATTTTTTGCAGCTCTTCCTATGCCTACCATTACTGCTGTTGGTGTAGCTAATCCCATAGCACATGGACATGATATCACTAATACCGCGATAGATCTTAGTAAACTATCCTGGATGCTTATAGCAAAATAAAAATGACCTAGCAAGAAGGTAATTAGTGATATACTAATAACAGCAGGAACAAAGGTAGCACTTACTTTATCCCCTAATTTTTGAATATTTGGTTTATTTTTTTGTGCATCTCTTACAAGTGTAATAATTTGGGAGAGCAGAGTGTCATTCCCAATTTTTAGTGCTTTAATTTTTATATTGCCATCTGTAATAATGGTACCTCCAATCACTTGAGAACCTGATTTTTTGCTTACTGGTATGCTTTCACCTGTAACCATAGATTCATCTACCAGACAATCCCCGCTTAGTATAATTCCATCGGTAGGAATTCTATCTCCTGTATTGATAATCAGGATATCATTAAGTTGTATATTTTCAAATGGTATTTCTTCTAATTTTTCATTTATCTCTCTTTTAGCAGTTACTTTTTGTATTGCTGCTAAATCTCTAATTGCTGTTGTGGTTTTTTGGACTGATTTGTGCTCTAGTACGTTTCCTAGTAGGACTAATGTGATAATAGTAGCTGTTGTTTCAAAGAACAAATAATTATGCATATCTGGTGTTCCTCCAAAAAGTGCCCAGCCATACATGCTGTATATGAAAGCAGCACTCGATCCAATAAAGATAAGCACATCCATATTTGGCACTCCAGATTTTAAAGAAATCCAAGCGCTTCTTCCAAAATGGAGTAGCCCTATTATATATACTGGCAAGCAAAGTAGGCATTGTATTAAAGGGTTATGCAAGATATTTTCTTCTCCGACAAACATATGACAGAAGAGGGGGAGGGTAAAAATTACAGTGAAATAAAAGTATTTTTCTGTTTTTTTAGATAAATTTTCTTTTCTATCTTTTTTCTTGCTAACTATATCGTATCCTAGTTTTTTTATAATTTTTTCTACTTCTATTGAAGATTGGTTGCCTTCAACGTCACAACTAACCTCCTCAGCAATAAAATTTACATGTACATTGCTTAAGCCTTGCTTTTCTAAGTGTGTTTTTATTCCAGCTGCACAGTTGGAGCAAGTCATGCCTTTTACAGAGAGTTTTATATTAGTTTTCATTCAGGAACAAATATATATATAACAATCTAATTTTACTAGAAAATTATATATTTGCGATCGTTAAATGGTGATTGTAGCTCAGTTGGTTAGAGCACTGGTTTGTGGTGCCGGGGGTCGTGGGTTCGAATCCCATCAGTCACCCATTTTAAAAAGGAGCTTCTAGCTCCTTTTTTATTTAATATAATTTTTCAGTTTCCTTAGAAGTAATTCTTTGGGATGATTTCCAGGGAAGTTGATTATCTTTTCAAATTTACTATTAAATAATACTATAGCTGGAGTTGTAATTTGAGATTGACCCTTTACTTTAAAAGCTGCCACCTCTGCATAGAAGTCATGCCTCCAATCTTTCCTTCCAGAAGATGCAGGTTGCTGATTTCCGTATGCTATACCATTATATATGATAGTATCTTTAGTTCTGCTATCTATTTTAACTGGGAAGAAATTCTGATTAATGGTTTTAATCACATAAGGGTCAGCAAGAGTTTCCTTTTTCATTTTCTCACAGTAAGAACAATCTTTTTTGTAAAAGAAAATAAGTATTTTTTGATTATGTTTTTTTGCTAATACTTTTGCTTTATCTAGAGAGGTCCAAGCAATTTCATTTGTCACTGAACCTTGAGAGAAAACAAATAATGGAGTAATAGCTAATAAAAGTATTACTATATTTTTCATGTTACTTGTTGTTTAGAATACGGTTTGCCCCTGCAATCCAAGCTTTTACATCTAGAGGTTGCGCTCCTTGCTGTCCTAGTTTGTTAAAGTTTACTGTACCATCTTTTAATATTGGCGTAACAAAAAAGATTGTAGGGTATCCCCTAACCCCAAACATGTTTGCTAATTCTCTATTTTGCTTTTGTAATTCTGCATCTATTTGTGTTCTTCTTGGAAAGTCAAGTTCAACGAGTATTACATTCTTGTTGGCCCAGGGCTTAAATTCAGGCTTGGAGAAGACAGCTTTTTGTAGCTTTATGCACCATCCACACCAGTCACTGCCTGTAAAGAACATTAATAGAGGTTTGTTTGATTCCGAAGATAGTTTAATTGCCTTCTTGACATCAGTATGCCAAATTAAATCTTTTTGTTGTGTATATCCATTTAAAGATAATGTTACTAATAATATTGCTAATAGATTCTTCATTTTTTTGTGTTTTTTATGTTTAGTGAACTCCATGCATAAGTTTTTTAAGCAATGGCGAGATAATAACAACGAATAATGCTATGAATATTGTAACAAATCCAATTTGGGCATAAACGTTATTGTACTGTAAGAGAGTAGCGATAGCTTCATTTGATACATCAGGATTCCCCATAAACCAATTAGATAAATCAGATAGCCAGTTAGTTTCTGTGTTGTCATTGCCAGAAGTTGTTAATTTTGCAATTACTCCTGATATGTAATGAGCAAATGTTGAAGACAGGAACCATACTCCCATCATAAAAGCTGCAATCTTTTTTGGTGCTAGTTCTGTCACCTTTGATAATCCGATTGGGGATAAAAATAATTCTCCTGTAGTAATTAAGAAATAACCTAGAAAGACGAATAGAAATGGGACTTTTCCATTTTCCCCTATGAAATGGGCGGTTGATGCAAAGATTAAGAATCCTAATCCTAATTGAAAAATACCAAGAGCAAATTTCATTGGTGTGTTTGGGTTCCTGTTAAGTGCGCCTAATCTTGTCCACATCCAAGAAAATGGAATAGCTAGAAGAACAATATAACCGGGATTTATAGCATTTGTTTGTGATGCATTCATCCCTACTAGATTAACACATTTGTCAACCCAAACCGTAATGGAGCTTCCTGCTTGCTCGAAACATGCCCAGAATATAGTGCAAAACACTGCCAGTATCATAATTGCGATTAACCTATCTCCACTCTGATGGTCTTTCTGTATGGCCTTAAATTCATAGATTATATATCCTACATAGCATAACACAGCTAGACCAACTATTGTTAGTACATTTCCTAATATATTTGATTGAGTGTCAAGTATAATAAGGTATGCAAATACAGGTACTGCTAAAAATCCTAAAGTATAGATGAAGTTAGATATAGATAATCCCATCATTTTTTTGTTTATATATTCTGTAGGTTGTAACCCTTTATCTCCTAAAACATCTGCAGTGATTCCCTTCCAGAACACCACTAATCCTGCTAGCATCCCAATACCTGCAGCGCCAAATCCCCAGTGCCATCCATAGACCTCTCCTAAATAGCCACAAAATAGAGGAGCAATCATTGCACCCAGATTTATTCCCATATAGAAAATGGTAAAACCTCCATCTCTTTTTACATCTCCTTCCTCATAAAGAGACCCAACTAATGTTGATATGTTAGGTTTGAAGAACCCATTCCCCATTATTAATAATCCTAATGCTCCATAGAAGAAGAAGTCTGTTGGGAAGGCCATAAAGAAGTGACCTAAAGCCATTAAGACACCACCATAGACAATTGATTTCCTGTATCCAATGAATTTATCAGCTAAATAGCCTCCAATTAGTGGAGTTAGATAGACTAATGCACCATAAGCAGCATATATTCCATAGGCTACTTCTTCATTGTTTTCTAGGTGTGAGTAATAGTCTTTTATTAAATAAAGAGTTAGTAATGCACGCATTCCATAGAATGAAAAACGCTCCCACATTTCCGCAAAGAATAAATAAAACAATGCTTTTGGATGTCCTTTCTTATCCAAATAATTCTTAGCAATAAATAAAATTAATATTGTAAAAAGAATGTATCCAATAATTTGCCCCATATTTTCTTAGTTTTTTAATGAAGTGACGAAAATACTAAATTTCTTTTATAAATTCTCTAAAATGAAATTTGTCATTTTCTGATATAGATGTAATCTAGTATTTCCCCCATATATTCCATGATTTTTATCAGGGTAAATAAATAAATCGAATTGTTTATTGGCTTTTACAAGTGCTGAAATCATTTCCATAGTGTTTTGTACATGCACATTGTCATCAGCACTACCATGCACCAGTAAATAATGTCCTTTTAGCTTGTCAACATGATTAATAGGTGAGTTTTCATCATAACCACTTGGGTTCTCTTGTGGAGTCTGCATATAGCGTTCAGTATAGATATTGTCGTAATATCTCCAGTTAGTAACTGGAGCTACAGCAATCGCTAGACTAAATATGTCTGCTCCTTTTGTTATTGCAAGTGAAGACATATAACCCCCATAGCTCCAACCTTGAATACCGATTCGGTTTTTATCAATATATTCAAGAGACCCAAAATATTTTGCAGCATTTATTTGGTCAATCGTCTCAAATTTACCTAACTCTTTATATGTCATTTTTTTAAATTCTGCTCCTTTTCCTCCTGTACCTCTATTATCAACACAAGCAATGATATATCCTTTTTGTGCTAGCATTTGATGCCAATAATTATTTGTCCAAAATGAGTTAGTTACTTGTTGTGAGCCTGGCCCACCGTAAAGAAACATATAAAGAGGATATTTTTTGCTTTTATCAAAATTAGGGGGTTTAATCATCCAAGCATTAAGTTCTGTATCCGGCGTCTTAATTGTAAGGAATTCCATTTCTGACAAATTATATTGTTCCATTCTTTTGTTAAAGGCAGTATTATCTTCTAACACCTTTAACAGTTTTCCGTTTGATTTGTGCAGCGTATAATAAGGTGCAGTGTTAGCATTTGAATAACTATTAATATAGTATTTAAG
>MDSW01168723.1_pt1 | contig 11514 bp, 8 predicted proteins | sample 811171 | NCBI WGS metagenome assembly MDSW01 (sample SAMN05326641, study PRJNA326480) | marine metagenome | isolation source: seawater | place: Atlantic Ocean: North West | collected 2012
ACTTTATCAGTCTCTAATTCAACAATCGGTTCATCTGCAGTAACTTTATCGCCTTGGGATTTTAACCACTTCGAAACCGTTGCCTCGGTAACTGATTCCCCTAGTGTTGGCACTGTAATTTTTTCTGACATTTAGTATCTAAGTATCTTTTCTAATATTTCTTTTTGTTGTGCAAGATGTTTGTTAGCATTTCCAGTCGCAGTAGAAGAAGAGGCCTTTCTACCCACATATTTTACGTTAATATCTTTAAAATTAATAATTTCAAGTGTCCTATCGATATAATTTCTAACAGTGTTCCAAGCGCCCATATTTTTTGGTTCTTCTTGACACCAAATAAATTTAGCTTTTGAATATCTCTTTAAAACGTTTGCAAGAGTCTTCGCAGGAAATGGATATAATTGTTCCAAACGAATAAAAACCACTTTGTTGTTCTTATATTTTTCTCTAGCCTCGATTAAATCATAATAAATTTTTCCTGAACACATAACTACCTTTTTTATTTTTTTGTCTTTTTGAGGAGATATTAGTTTGTTTTCTAATTTATAAGCATCATCTTCTAAAACCCTATGGAAAGAACTTTTTGAGGTAAATTCAGATATATTTGATAAACACTTTTTGTGTCTTAACAGAGACTTAGGCGTCATGATCACTAAAGGTTTTCTAAATTCTCTATGCATTTGCCTTCTTAAAACGTGAAAGTAGTTTGAAGGAGTAGTACAATTAACTACTTGCATATTTTCTCCAGCACAAAGTTGAAGAAATCTTTCTAATCTTGCTGATGAATGTTCTGGCCCCTGTCCCTCATATCCGTGGGGCAATAACATTACGAGTCCGCTAGCTCTCCCCCATTTAGACTCGGATGAACTTATAAACTGATCTATTATAACCTGGCCTCCGTTCGCAAAATCTCCAAATTGTGCTTCCCACATAACTAAAGTTTCTGGCTCCGATAATGAATATCCAAATTCAAATCCTAGGACAGCCAATTCAGAGAGTAGGCTATCTATTACCTCAAATTTCATCTGGCCTTTTTCGATGTTATTTGCAGGTATATACCTTTCATGATTTTCTTGATTTCTTAAAATAGCATGACGTTGGCTAAAAGTTCCCCTGCCCGAGTCCTGTCCAGAAAGCCTTACTGAAAATCCCTCAGTTAATAATGTCCCAATAGCTAAACTTTCAGCTGAAGACCAGTCAAGTTTTCCTGACTTAAGCATTTCATTTCTCAAATCAAAGACTCTTTTAAGAGTTTTATGAGCATTAAATTCCTTTGGAATAGAAAAGATTTTTTTCCCAACCTTTTTGAGTTTTTCCTTTTCAACACCGCTTACACCTCTTTTATCTTTACCTAATCCTGGTTTAAACCTCGACCAAGCACCGTCAAACCATTTTAGTTCTGATTTATAATTTTTTGACGTTTCAAATTCTTTTTCTAAAAAATTTTTGAATTTAACTTTTTCTTCTTGCAATTTTTCATTTGAAGTAAGACCCTCTTCAAATAATCTTTTTCCATATAACGAAAGTGTAGTTGGATGAGATTTTATTTTTTTATACATTATTGGTTGAGTAAATGAAGGCTCGTCTCCCTCGTTATGTCCAAACCGTCTATAACAAACCATATCGATAACAACATCGCGATTAAATTTTTGCCTGTATTCTGTAGCAATTTTAGCACAGTGCACGACTGCTTCCGGATCATCACCATTTACATGAAATATTGGCGCTTGAGCAATCTTGGCTACATCTGAAGGGTATGGAGAAGACCGGGCAAATCTTGGAGCTGTTGTAAACCCTATTTGATTATTTACTATAATATGAATTGTTCCTCCAATATTATGACCTGGTAAACCGGACATTGCGAAGCATTCAGCTACTATTCCTTGTCCTGCAAAAGCTGCGTCTCCATGCATTAACACTGGAATGACTTTTTTTCTTTCTTTATCTTTGTGGAAAAATTGTTTAGCTCTAACTTGTCCTAGCACAACTGGATTTACCGCCTCTAAGTGTGATGGATTATCGGTTAAGCTTATGTGTACAGAGTTTCCATCAAACTCTCGATTTGATGAGGCGCCTAAATGATATTTAACATCTCCCTCAAAATCTTTACTTGCATTAACTGATTTTCCAAAAAATTCACTAAAAATTGCCCTAAAAGGTTTTCCCATCACATTAGCTAAAACGTTTAATCTACCTCTATGCGGCATACCAATTTTAATTTCCTTAGCTCCTAGATTTCCTCCTCTTTTAATAATTTGTTCTAATGCAGGTATTAGAGATTCTCCCCCGTCTAGCCCAAATCTTTTTGTGCCAACAAACTTAACATGTAAATATTTCTCAAACCCTTCTGCTTGAATTATTTTGTTTAGTATTGCTTTTTTTCCATTCTCTGTAAAAACTATATTTTTTTCTGGTCCCTCAATTCTATTCCTAATCCAAGCTTTTTCTTCTGGGTCTCCCATATGCATAAACTCATAGCCAATTGTAGAACAATAAGTTTTTTTTAAAATTTTTAAAATTTGATTTAAATCTGCGAATTGAAGTCCTAATACACCATCTAGAAATATCTTTTTATTAAAATCCTTTTTTTCAAATCCATACGTTTCTGGCTTAAGTTCAGGATGTTCCTCTTTTTTTTGTATTGATAGTGGGTCTAAATTTGCAATTAAATGTCCTCTAATTCTAAACGCTCTTATAAGCATGATCGCACGTACTGAATTTTTTGATGCATCTTTGACGGAATTTAAATCGAAATCTGGCGTTTCGTCCAATTTTTTTTCAGTAGAAATATTTTTTGTATTAGCAATTTTTTTTTCAGGTGACCAACTTGGACCATTTAAATCATTTAGTATGATTATTTCATCCTCACTTAGACCATCAAAAAATTCGCCCCATCCATTTGGTAAAGATTTAGGGTCAGTCAAATAATCAGAATAAAGTTGATTTATAAACTCAGAATTTATACCTGTTAAAAAAGAGGTCTTCTTAAATGTTATATTATTATTAGAGGACGACATTAGATTTTATTTTAACATAAATATCTAGAAATCAACCATTAAGTTTTTGCAATAAAGTTTTACCTATGTCTGCAGGTGATTTAGATATAGTAATTCCAGCTGATTTCATAACTTCAATTTTATCCTCAGCTCCCCCTTTCCCTCCAGATATTATAGCCCCGGCATGCCCCATTCTTCTGCCTGGTGGAGCTGTTAAACCAGCGATAAATCCTACCATAGGTTTTTTTATTTTTTCCCTTTTGAGAAATTCTGCAGCATCTTCCTCTGCGGTTCCCCCAATTTCTCCTATCATTACAATTGATTTTGTTTCTTCATCTTTTAAAAAAAGCTCTAAGCAATCTATAAAGTTTGTTCCATTGATGGGGTCTCCGCCGATGCCAATACAGGTCGATTGTCCCATTCCATTTGAGGACGTTTGTGCAACTGCCTCATATGTCAAAGTGCCTGATCTAGACACAATACCAACTGAACCTTTTTTGTGAATATTTCCAGGCATTATTCCAATTTTACATTCACCGGGAGTAATTATTCCAGGACAATTTGGTCCAATCAATCTTGAACTGCTTTTCTGTAGAAATTTTTTTACTTTAATCATATCTAAAACCGGGATGCCTTCAGTAATACATACAATTAGCTCCATTCTCGACTCAATTGCTTCAATGATAGCTGCTGCTGCAAATTTTGGTGGAACATATATCATAGTCGCATTTGCTGAAGTTTTTTCTTTTGCTTCCTGAACTGTATTAAAAACAGGCAAATTTAAATGTATTTGGCCTCCTTTTTTTGGAGTAACACCCCCTACAAGTTTTGTATGATATTTCAAAGCTTGCTGGGAATGGAAAGTTCCATGTGTACCTGTAAATCCCTGACAAATAACTTTTGTGTTTTTATTTACCAAAACTGACATTTATTTAATTGCCTCAACAATTTTTTTTGCTGCATCGTTTAGATCTGACGCAGATAATATTTTTAAATTTGATTTATCAAGTATTTCTTTTCCTTCTTTATAATTTGTTCCGGCTAGTCTTACTACCAGTGGTACTGATAAATTTACTTGTTTTGCGGCATCTACAACACCTTGAGCAAGTACATCACAACGCATTATACCCCCAAAGATATTTATTAAAATTCCTTTTACGTTTTTATCAGCTAAAATTAATTTGAAAGCAGCGGTTACTTTTTCTTTGCTGGCTCCTCCACCAACATCCAAAAAATTTGCAGGCTCTTGACCATAAAGTTTTATTATATCCATAGTAGCCATAGCTAAACCAGCACCATTAACCATACATCCTATTGATCCATCTAGTTTTATATACGCTAAATCATGTTTACTAGCTTCGATTTCAGCAGGTTCTTCTTCATCAAAATCTCTTAATTTTAATATTTCAGGTCTTCTGAAACTAGCATTATCATCAAAATTCATTTTAGCATCCAAACAAATAATCTTATCTCTTTTATTAATTATTAAAGGATTTATCTCTATTAAATTTGCATCTTTCTCTATTAAAATTTTATAAAGTGCAGTTATCAATTTGGATGCGGTAACTTTTTGCTCAGTGTTAAAATTAAAAATTGAGATTATTTTTTCAATTTCTTGCTTATCAGGTCCGTCAGCTTTTAAATCTATTTTATTAGTAATTATTTTTTCAGGTGTTTCTAATGCTATTTTTTCAATATCCATGCCTCCTTCTGTACTACTAATAAATGCTATTTTTGATGACTGCCTGTCAACTAAACATGATAAATAAAACTCTTTTGAAATATTAGACGCCTCTTCTATATAAATTCTCTTTACCTCTTTGCCTTTTGGTCCAGTTTGATGAGTAATTAATATTTTACCCATCATTTTTTTTGCTTCATTTTCAAGTTCAGAGATATTTTTAATAAGTTTTACTCCTCCAGCTTTTCCTCTTCCACCAGCATGTATTTGTGCTTTCATAACAAATTCTTTGCCTTTGAGTTTTGAGATTTTCTTTTTAATTTCATCAGAGGAAAAGATCACGAAACCATTAGATACTGGTGCTCCGTATTCTTTTAGAATTTCTTTAGCTTGATGTTCATGAATATTCATATTTTTAATTTTTACATTTTACTATATTATGTTCAGAAAACCTTTTATCCACGAGCGTTTTACTTTCAAAACAAAGATCGGTAAAGTAGTTTTTAACGTTATTAAACAATATCTCGTTCTCAAGACCTAAAAGGTAAATAACTTCTACGTTATTTTGTTTAATATTTTTATTAACCATTTTCTGGTAAAAATTGAAATATTTGTGACTTTCAGTTGGATGAGTATTATTATCCCAAAGATACCATCGATTAAGTATATTTAAATCTTCATCTAAAACTGTAGCAATAAACTGATAATGAGTAATAAGTGTCTTTTTTCTCTTATCATTTTGAATTATTTCAATGGCTTCTTTTAAAAAACTAACCTCATTTTCCGGGGCGTCAAATTTATTTATCCATTTCAAGCCTTTAAGATTACTATGAATAGCGCTCGCATTGACTGCTAAACTTTTATCTACATTTTCTAAATCATGAAATTTTCTATCAACGTTATATCTTATGTGAAACTTCACAGTGGCAAAAAAAACAATAAACAAAATCAAAAATAAAAATTTTGGATTATAATTTAGTTCTTGAAGGTTAATATGGATTATTGCTGCTGTTATTGGAATTAAACTAAAAATAAATATCTGATTAGCGGTTAATAGTTGATTAAACAGAAAAGCAAAAACAGAAAAAATAAATGTAAGATTTAAAATATTTAAATCTTTTTTATTTTTTTTAAAGTTTTTAATAGAAATAAATAAAAGGGGTAAAAATAGCAAATGTATAAATTTAAAGTCACCAAATAATCTTTTAAAATTAATTTGATCAACTAGACTGACATACGCTACGTCACTACTTGAAATTCTCCCTTCGCCTATGGATAAAGGAAATAAAATATATTGATAAACAAAATTTAAAAATGGTGTTTTCGTTAAAAATAAAAAAATGAAAAATAAGAATATTGAAATTACACCTCCCGAAATAAAATAATTTAGATTTTTGTAATCTTTAGTTGAAATAAAGTAATAACTTAAAACAAAAAGTAAAATTATTAAAATATAAGCTGATGGAGTTTGCATGGACAGAAATGAAAGAAGACAGAAAAATGGAAAAGCTAACCAAATTATTTTTTTATTATTTTTTATCGCTAATATCAGAACCATTAAAGAAATCAGTGAAAAAATATAGGAGTGAATATAAGCAAAAGGAGTGCCAGAAACTGGATAACATAGAGTTGCAAAAGAAATACAATAAAAAACTATATATTTTTTTTTTAAATTAAATGTATTTAAAAAAATATAAAAAAATAAAACAGCAAAAATATTCATAAAAGAAGAATGAATTAAGTGACTACTCCAGTTGTTACCAAAAATTAGTAAAAAAAAGGCTTCCATATAATCGACTACTAAACCTGTGAAAATCCAAAAATCCCTTATTGGCAATTTTCCCTTTAGGATGCTATGACCCGTGTCTAAAAAACCAAAAGAGTCTATGGGAATAATGCCGATGCTACCGCTAAGCCAATTAATATAAAAAGCATAAATTGATATACCTAAAATAATAAGGATTTCTTTAGTTTTGTTATTTTTTAAAAACATGTTTTGAAAAGATTGTCAGTATTATAAACTCTTATTCAATTTTTTTAAATTTATATAATGTAAAGATGATAAAATTTTTTAAAAAGGTTCAATTTTCAATGGAGGAAAATCGAATGAAATCGATAGCAAATACTAAAATTGCTAGAGAAATGTATTATTCATCAAAATCTGAGAATTTAAGATTTCTTTTGGGCACAAGATTTAAATGGATGAATGAATTTATTAATGAGGACGATGTTGGTATTGAAGTTGGATCTGGCGCAGGTTTTTCAAAAGAATTTATAAAAAATAAGAATTTTAAATTAACAGATTTAGGGGAGGATAGTCATTTAGACTTTAAAAATATTGATGCTCAAAATACAGGTTTTAAAAATAATAGTTTTAATTACGTCATTGCATCTAATATGATTCATCACATACCATTTCCAATAAAATTTTTTAAAGAAATGAATAGGATATTAAAGAAAAATGGAAAATTAATAATTTTTGAGTCTTATTGTTCTCTTATTTTTCAATTAGCTACAATTATAATGAAACATGAAGGATTCGATTTTAGCCTTGACGTTTGGGATGAAAAAAATCCTAAAAGTGATGAAAAAAATGCTTGGCATGGAAATATTGCTGTCCCACATTTAATTTTTGATGATAAAAAGAAATTTGAAGAAAAGCTGGGTAATTTTTTTAAAATTGATTACGAAAAACTTACAGAGTGTTTTATTTTTCTAAATTCTGGAGGTGTTACTTCAAAAACTAAATGTATACCAATGAATAATTTTTTTCTTAAAATTTTAAATTCAGTAGATAAATTACTAGTTAAATTATTTCCAAGTATATTCTGTATGGGTAGAAGAATTGTTCTTAAAAAGGCTAATTAAAGATCGGGATCTATTTTTTTTGCAGCATTATATAAGTCTTTTACTGCTGAAATAGATTTTTTAAAGTTTATTTTTTCATCTTCTGAAAGATTAAATTCTATTACCTTTTCAACTCCTTTGGAACCAATTATTACAGGGACACCTGCGTACAAATTTTTTGTATCATATTCACCATTCAAATATGCTGCGCATGGAAGTTGTTTTTTCAAATTTTTTAAGTAGCTTTCAGCCATTTCAACACCTGAAGCAGCTGGAGCATAAAATGCTGAACCTTTTTCTAAATATTTCACAATTTCAGCTCCACCTTTTTTAGTCCTATTAACTATTTCATCTAATTTTTCTTTTTTAATTTTTCCTTCTTTAACAAGATCGGTAATTTTTTTTCCATTAATCTCTGTTAGACCTAGCATAGCAACCATGCTATCTCCGTGACCCCCTAGAACTAATGATTTAATTTTATTGACAGGTATATTTAACTCTTGGGAAAGAAAGTAAATAAATCTTGAAGAATCTAAAATTCCAGCCATTCCTACAACTTTGTTTTTCGGCAAGCCTGAATATTTTTGTAACGCCATGACGATTACATCTAAAGGATTTGTAATACAGATAACAAATGCATTGGGCGATGTATTTTTAATTCCATTAGCTACCTGTTTGATTATTTTTAAATTAATTCCTAGTAAATCATCGCGGGTCATACCTGGTTTTCTAGGCACACCAGCTGTAATTATAATAACATCTGAGTCTTTAGTATCTTCATAATTATCTGTACCTTTTAATTCTATGTTAAATCCATTAACTGGAGACGACTGAGCGATATCAAGGGCTTTACCTTTAGCTACACCTGCTGCAACATCAAATAGGACAACATCTGCAAGTTCTTTTAATGCTATTAAGTGAGCGAGAGTTCCTCCAATTTGACCTGCACCTATTAAAGTTATTTTTTTTCTCATTTTATTATTTCATCGTTGGCATCACAAATTCTGGGTCGGATCTTAAACCTGATGGCCACCTTGATGTAATTGTCTTCAATTTAGTATAAAATCTAACTCCTTCAGGTCCATGCATGTGTTGATCACCAAAAAGAGATCTTTTCCAACCTCCAAAGCTATGAAAAGCCATAGGAACTGGTATTGGTATATTAATACCAACCATTCCGATTTTTGCTTTATTTGAAAAAGTTCTTCCAGCGTCACCATCTCTTGTAAATATGCTTACCCCATTACCAAATTCATGGTCATTTACTAGGTTTAAAGCTTCATCAAAATCTTTTGCTCTTACTACAGATAAAACTGGTCCAAATATTTCTTCTTTATAAATCCTCATATTATTTTTAACATGATCAAAGAGGCAACCGCCAATAAAAAAACCTTTTTCATAACCTTGAATTTTAAAATTTCTACCATCAACAATTAATTTTGCTCCTTCTTTTTCCCCGATATCGACATAACTTTTAACTTTTTCCAAATGCTCTTTGGTAATAAGTGGGCCCATTTCAGATTGCTTATCCATACCTGGTCCAACCTTAAGTGACTCTACTTTTTTTGCCAAGGAATTAACTAATTTATCTCCTATGCCTCCCACTGCTACTGCAACAGACTGCGCCATACATCTCTCTCCAGCTGAGCCATAAGCTGCCCCCATCAAACCGTTTACGGCTTGATCCAAATCACAATCAGGCATAATAACGCAATGGTTTTTTGCTCCACCTAAAGCTTGAACTCTCTTTTCATTCTTTGCACAATTTTCATAGATATATTTTGCTATCGGTGTTGAACCAACAAAACTCATAGCTGCAACATCTTTATTGTTTATTAATGCATCAACTGCTTCTTTATCTCCATTTACTACATTTAACACGCCATCGGGTAATCCAGCCTCTTTAAATAATTCAGCTAATTTTATTGAACAAGAGGGGTCTTTTTCTGATGGTTTTAATACAAATGTATTTCCACAAGCTATTGCCATAGGAAACATCCACATGGGAACCATCGCTGGAAAGTTAAACGGAGTAATTCCGGCACAAACTCCGAGCGGTTGTCTAACTGACCAACTATCTACATTCGTTCCAACGTTTTCAGTGAACTCACCTTTAAGCATCTGGGGAATACCACAAGCGAATTCAACCACTTCCAAACCTCGTGTTAATGATCCTTTAGCATCGTCGAATACTTTTCCATGTTCATCGACTATAATTTTAGTTAATTCCTCTGAATTTTTTTCAATAAGTTCTTTAAATTTAAACATTATTCTTGCTCTTAAAAGAGGCGGCTTATTCGACCATGAGTCAAAAGCTTTTTTTGCACTCTCAACAGCTTCATTTACATCTTTAGTGGTTGCTAATTTTACCTCTGCGCTTTGATCCCCGGTTGCAGGATTAAAAACTTTTCCAACTCTTTTTGAATCCCCTGAAAAACTTTTGCCTCCAACAAAATGCAGAATTTTTTTCATGATGTAATTGAATAAATAAGCTTTTAACTTGTTGCAAGCATTTTTTTTATAGAGCCTATTGCTTTGGCTGGATTAAGCCCTTTAGGGCAAGAATTTGTACAATTCATAATAGTATGACACCTATAAAGTTTTAATTCGTCTGCAACTTTTTTTAATCTCTCTTTTTTATCTCCATCTCTACTATCATTTATCCAACGATAGGCTTGCAATAAAACAGCAGGACCTAAATACTTATCACCGTTCCACCAATAACTTGGACAAGAGGTAGAACAACAGGCACATAGAATACATTCGTAGTATCCATCTAGTTTCTCTCTATCTTTCTGAGATTGTTTAAGCTCAGTCTTTTCACGTCCTGTTTGATCAACTTTCAACCATGGTTGGATAGACTCATATTGTTTGTATAGTGTTGTTAAATCACCAATTAAATCCTTCACCACTTTTAAATGAGGTAATGGATAAATATTTAAGTCTCCTTTTATATCAGTATGAGATTTAATACATGCCAACCCATTAATTCCATCAATATTCATAGCGCAGGATCCACATACTCCATGAGCACATGATCTTCTAAAGGTTAATGATGGATCAATTTCATTTTTAATCTTAAATAATATATCTAAAACTTTTGGACCACAATTATTCATATCTACTTCAAATGTATCAACTCTAGGATTTTTTCCTGTTGAAGGATCCCATCTATATATGTTTACTTTTTTAAGATTTTTGGAGTTAGTTATGTCTTTATGATATTTTCCTACCTCGATTTTTGAATTTTGTGGCAGGGTAAATTGCGCCATGCTTAATAAACTCTTTCCTTAGGGGGAAAATATTGAACGTCATTAGTTAGTGTTTTAGAATGAACATCCCTATATTTTATTTCAACATCTCTTCCTTTTTGCCAAGCCAAAGTATGCTTCATAAAATTTTTGTCATCTCTATTAGTATAGTCTTCTCTTGCATGCGCACCTCTGCTCTCTTTTCTGTTATAAGCTGAATCCATCGTTGTTAATGCTTGACTTATCAAATTGTCAAATTCTAAAGTTTCAACTAAATCTGTATTGAATAATAATGATTTATCTTTTACAGATACGTCGCTCATTCCCTCGTAAGGTTTTCTAATTTGATCAACACCTTCTTTCAAGGTTTTTTCTGTTCTAAATACTGCACATTTAGTTTGCATTGTTTTTTGCATTTCTACTCTCAACTCAGAAGTTTTAGTTGATCCGTTAGAATTTCTAATTTTATCAAATCTTTCCAAGCATTTGTCAGTTTCTGAATTTGAAACCTCTTCATGCGGACTGCCTGGCTTTATCAACTCTGCAGCTCTTTTCGCCGCTGCTCTTCCAAACACGACTAAGTCTATCAGAGAGTTTGAACCCAATCTGTTTGCTCCATGAACTGATACACATGCCGCCTCACCAATAGCCATTAAGCCGGGAACAGTTTTTTCAGAACCATTTAGTGTTAAAACTTCAGCTTTATAATTAGTTGGAATACCACCCATATTATAATGTACCG
>MDSW01014993.1_pt1 | contig 11513 bp, 4 predicted proteins | sample 811171 | NCBI WGS metagenome assembly MDSW01 (sample SAMN05326641, study PRJNA326480) | marine metagenome | isolation source: seawater | place: Atlantic Ocean: North West | collected 2012
AAATCACCAGTCTGGAAATATATTCCTTTTATATCTAGGAAACCTTTTGTACCACCTACAAGATTATTAATTATTGTAGCATCAGGAATGAAAGTAAATGAACCTTCTGGTGCGTTACTACTTTCACCACCTAAATCATGGAATCCAAAGAATCCTTGTTTATTATTACCTGAACCTGCACTTGTATTATAGTTAAATGCAACACCTCGGTCAGTATTTGTGTCTACATTTGAAGTTACTGTTAATTGAGTTGTAGTCGCAATACCACCAACTTGAACCGATCCATTAATTGTAATTAACTTTTCACCCAAATCATAAGTTGCAATTGTAGTTCCACTACCTATGTTTGTACCAGTTATACCATCACCTGTGTTTATACCAGCAGTTGTGTCAACTTTAATTGTACTAACACCAGCTAGTGCTGTCATCATGACAGTTCTTGTGCTAGTTGTGACACCTAAGTTGATTATTGGATCATTTAAGTTTACAGTAAATGAATCAACTGTTGTAGTTGTACCATCAACTTGTAAATCACCTTTAACAATAACTGTACCTTCGTTACTTAAACCATCTGGATATGGGTCAATGAATAGTAAATTACCATGACCACCCTTAGTTGAAATGACGTTTGATGAAATACCAACACCACCAATTCTTGCATCCAGTGCGTTGAATGTTCCTCCAGTTTGGAACATATCTCCTTCAAATGTCGATATACCTGTAACTTTTAGGTTACGAAGAGTCATTTCATCAACAAATAAATCATCAGCAATATGTAAATCACCACCTATGAATAAGTCACTAATAAATGTACCAATGCCTGTAAACGTAGAAACACCCGTAACACCTAAGTTTCCACCTATATTAACACTCTTCTCTATACCTACTCCACCTTCGACTACAAGAGCACCATTGTCCTTTGTAGATGAATCGGTGACATCTGCCATAATAATTGACACACCGTTAGCATATGTCCAATCTGCACCAGTTACCTGTACTCTATCAGTTCCGTTCTCATCATATTCTATCTTCGCATCTTTACTGTCACCAAAAGTAAGGAATATATCATCTCCAATTACTACCTCACCTGATCCATTTGGTTCAAAGAAAATATCTCCGTCTGTGTTTGTTGATGAAAGTACGTTTGCGTCTAATCTTAAATTATCTACATTCCATTGATCTACTTTTCTATTCTGATCAAGAATTGCGACAAATCCATTTGCAGCTGTTGATGCGTTAGCAGCACTTGCAACTGAACCTGCTACATTACTTAACAAATCTGTAAAATATCTACCACCAACAACCTGTGGATTCTCTCCATTATCTCCAACAAATAGTCTATCACCACTATTACCTTGTGTACCACCTCCACTGAGGGTTACACCCATTTCACCAAATTTTAAAGACGATGGTGCCGACGTACCAGTTGATCTTTTTATTCTTATAAAACTCGCCATCTCTAGAAGCTACCTCCGTTTATATCCAGATTCTGTGTTGCACCTGGTGTGCATTCAAGTGTTCCAGTCCATTTTTGAGTGGTACTGTTATATACTAAAATCATTCCATTTTGTGGATTAGAAGCATCCACATCACTTAATTCACCGATAGTTCCTGCACCACTACCTGCTAATGAGGATGTAACCTTAATAGCATTTTGTTGTCCTACTCGTACTTTAATTTCAGCCATATTGATTTATGTTACGGGGATTTTAGTAATTCCAATGTTTACTAACACTGAACCTTCCAGAACCTTTGTTCTCTCATTAGCACTATCTTTAATAACAACATCATAAACATATCTACCATTTCTAAAAAAACCAGAATTTGTAAGTTCTTGAGTTTTTGCAGCAGACATTCCTAATCTAATCTTTCCACCAGTTGCATTAGTTATAGTAGCCTCAAAAGCTTCACCTTTTTTAGCAGCAGGGTGCTTTCTAATTGTGGCTGCAATTGAGAATCCAGTTAAATTAGTCGGTGAGTTAGTAGCAGCATTTTCTAAAGTAAAGATCTGAGAGAAGTCAGATTCAGTGCTCAGAACAAGGTTGCTAACATAAATTGCCATTTAGAAACAATATCACGATCTAAGATATATTTATATTTAATATAACCCGTCTATTTTGATGCTATCTGTTTAAGTAAATATTTGATTTCTTCGATATCACTTTTCATACGATCTATTTCTTCTTTTTGAGTTAATTTTAATTTTTTCGACTTCTTATACTGAGAAAATCCGTGACTATCAGTATTAATGATAGCTCCAGATTTTTCATCTCTGTATAAATTTTTGTGCCCTTCGACTGGTATCATGCTAATGCGATTGTTCTAAAATCTTTAAATCTAGGTGCAAGTGCTTCATTGGTTCCACTACTTACAATTTTAATTTTAAATCCAGTAAATTCATCTAAATCATCAACACTAAATTGATATTCTTTGAATTGATCTACAACACTTGGTGAAACAAAAGCATCTGGTTTACCACTATTTTTAGAAGGATCAATTACCTGATCACCAAAACCATCCCCATCTGTATCGTTAAGATTATCAAAACCAGGAAATAGTTCATAAGATAACTCAGTTTCACTTCCATCCTCTCTAAACAATTGATAAAGTACTCTGAAATCAGCAGATGCATCACGATAAGCAGCCACCAACACTTTAAGTGATGTAGCAGGATTTTTAAGATCCACTCGATTGCTTATGTAAACCGCAGCATGAGGATCACCAGTTGTTGCATTAGATCTTGCGTCTTGTGTATAATCACCAATAGGTTTGTTAAGTCTTGCTCTTTGATAGACAATATTATTATTCAATGCATCTAATACAGGGGAGAGATTAGGATCAGAAGTCTCCATTCTTACTCCTAGAGTGAATGAACGATTTAAAGGTAATCCTGTCAATCTTGTATTTTCATTAATTCTTGAACAAATTAATCTAGGTGTAGTTAAAGCATTTGGTTCATTCAAAGTTATAGGTTCATATCCTTGATCAATGAATGGAATCTCTCCACCACCTGCACTTGTTCCCGAAACGGTTCTAATCTGTGCTGAAATTGTTGTGTTATCACTTGGTGTTAATACACTAAACTGAGGTATGACTGTATTAAACTGATAGTTTTGAGAAGCAAAAATATTACTTCCACCTACATTTTGTTCTTTTGTAAAACTAACTTGACTATCACCATTTGATAAACCACCTCTATTAATTTCAACATAGTAAGTATCAATATCCCTAGCATTACTTAGAGCAGCTTTGTTTGGTAAGTTATGATTATTATTAATTCTGGATAGATCAAAACCATTTAATTCATACTTACGAGTAATATCATTTGTACTATGTGTTCTAACAAGTGAGCCATCAACACCTCTTGTTCCAATTCCTAATTGATTTACACCAACACTATTATAGAAGATAATTTCATTATTAATCTTAATAAATCCTTGTGAAGTAGATATTCCATTAAAGGATGCATATGCTGTTGTATTTGCAACAGATATAACTTGATCATCAACGTCTAAGAAATCTGTAAGAAGAACAGGTTCAGTATCGGGTTCAATATTTGCAAGAGTAACTATATTAGTATCAGCATGCATACCGTGATTGAATTGTTGAACTTCAATTACGTTACCTTCATATATGTCATCATATGTTGCTGATGATGTGATTGTAGTGCTACCGTATGATGTAGCAGTTGATCCTTCATAGACTACAAGTGCTTGTCCTGTTGTAAATGATTCACCCTGAACGTTATTTAAGTATAAAGTGCTTCTTCCATTCAAAGCTGTAACTGTGATTGTGGCATCACGACCTTGAAGAACACTGCTTGTAGTGATTCCTAAAACATCACCTACAACGTATCCAGCACCTGCTGTGTTGCTTGTTAAACTAGCTGATAGAATTCCACCACCACTAGTGGTTTGAATTGTTGCAGTCGCACCTGTGCCTCTTCCAGTGATTGCATATAATGGAACATTATTATAAGTTTGACTTGGTTTAAATCCTGTTCCTATACCTGATACACTGAAAGTGTTAATTGGACCACCAACTTGTTCAATATATCCCTGAATTGCAGTTGCTAATGTAGAGTCACTTACCTGAACTCCTAATCCCATTTTTTCAATTGTTTTTGCATGAGTTGTAGTTGTAATACCAACTTTTAACTTTCTTGGTAATGTTCTAATTGCATTTGGAAGTAATCTTTCAATAATTCCAGAGTTTGTTTCTAATTTTGGATTATAGAAGAATGCAGACCCTGCTGTTGTTGAGAACTGTGCTTTACGTAATTTAAATTTAAGATCTTCAAACTGGCTAGGTGTCCAAATAGTACCATTTTGTGATTTGAATAAACTACCACCAACGTACTGACGAGTAACTACAACAGATTCAGCATCAGGCAAACTCTGTGTATTTACAGTTCTTTCACCCATCTGAGCAATCCATGCTTCGTATAGATTTGTTGTGGGTGCTAATAATACAAGTGCATATTCTCTCTCAGGTTCAAGATAAACAGGAGATGGGAATTTTATTCTTGTTGGTATCTCAGCATTATTTGATATATTAATATCACTTGGATTAACAACAGCACGAGCATAATCTTGAACAAGTGTATTTGTTGGAATTCCCAATTCCATAGTTCTTAATTCAACTGTTAATTTTTGCTCTGGATCTTTACTACCAAAGAATAAATCAACAGCAGTTACAAATGCACCAGTTTCATCAGTTGTAAAAGATTGAGCAAGAGGATCAAAGAACCTTCTTCTTCGTCTAACAGTTTGAATAACAGTAGATGTAAACGTGTCTATTCTACCTTCTGTCCTGTAAGTAGTCTCACCAGAACTTATTAACAAACTACCAGGTAATGGCTCTGCATTTTCTGAACTTGAAGTTAACTTAAATGTGCTAACTCCTGTTCTGAATCTTAATGGTGGTGGTGGAGTTGTTAATGGATCTCTAATAAAGAATGATCCGTAAAGATCTCCAAATGTATCAGCAACTAATCTTACATTTGATACACTTGCTTGTGCACCACTACTTTGACCTAATAAAGTTACATTACCAGTTGGAATATATCCAAAGTATTTTCCTTGTGCTTCATCCGCCATTGACAAAACATCAATATTTAAAACACTTGTTGATGCTGAATATACAGAACCAAGTGATACTGATGTATTATATGGATTTGCATTGAATGTTTCATCGGGAGAATTAATGTCTCCTAATTTATGATCTGGTTGAGCAATTCTGAATATTGCAACCTGCTGACCAGTGGAATCATAAGCTTCTACGGTTTCACCTTTTTGAAATATTCCATTTACCATTGAAATTTCAAGGAGTTTTGGAACAATATCAATTCCACTAACACTATCAAAGAATGGATAGAATCTAGCAACAGGTCTTAATCCGTTTGCTGTAAAAGCAACGTTTCTAGATCTTATATGTGGATCAGGTTCTTGACTTGTTAGTACTCGTTCAGTTCTAGTCGTAACTCTTGTTCTTCGACCAAATAAACCTCCAAATATACCACCAAATATAGCACCAATAACACCACCAACTGCAAGACCAGCAATAGCACCTACTGCACTGATTCGTCTTCTTCTTCCTCGTGTTACTCTTACAACACCCCCATCAACTTCTATAGTTCTGACCCAACTATCAGAGAATGGTTTTAATTCAATATTACCAATAAATTCAACCATGTTAAATGGGTTAACATTTTCGACTCTGGATGCTAATGGTTGATTTATCCAGTCAATCTCTTCATAAGCTAATGTAATTAAATCACCAGTTTTTTGAACATTAGTATCTAATAACTCAAGATTTTGAGAAAAATCTGCTGTATCAACATTAGTTGTTAAATTTAATGCTAATTCTGGTTTCATAGACCAGAAATTTGCAGGAACAAGTAACTCTCTATTATCAGAGTCAACTGATACTTTACAATCTGGATCACTACTATCTAAGAAATCTGTATTTTTAAAATCATCAACAAAGAATCCAGTTTTAAATCTTGATAAACCATCAAAATCCTGAACTTGTAAAGTTTTTGTATCAAGTTCTAGTAAACTTAATGAAGTTATTTCCTCTAAGGAATCTATTCTATCTTCAAGTCTACCAATATCTTTCATAGTATATCTAACATTATCAGTAACCCGTACAATTGCATCATCAGGATTATAAAGATATGCAGGTAACTGTATAGTTGCAACATCCATTGCATTTTCAGCCACTTCGGGAGTTACTGGATTGGTAGAAGACGTTCCTTGAATTACTGATAGATTACCTAAAACATCTAAAACAACTCTATCATTTCTAGGTAAATAGAAATTATATCCAATTATTGAACTTTCATTTGGAGTCACAATAAATGATGGATTGAAAGTGCTTTCAAAAGTTCTATTTTTAAATGCTAAAGGTGACTCTGCACCAGTGTAAGTAGAAACTCTTGGTCTAAAATCAATAGTATCAGTTGCTCTTAAACCATCTTTTAATAATGGAATATCATTTGAAAATCTCTCTTCATCATATGAGGCAACTGTATAAAAATCTCCAGTATCATTATTAGGTAACACATACTTATCAAATACAACTAGAACTTTTCTAGTTGCAGGTGGAAAATTAACTCTTCTTACAAGTCGAGAATAGTCATAGAATTGTTCTCTCTGTCCTTTATCAAGTTCATATCTATTTGTAATATTTAAATTATTTCCGACTGTTATGAGTTGTAATGTTGTGGATATACTTGATTCATCAAAATTACAAACCTCACCAATTGTAAACTTAGTTGGAGTAAGATATGCTATCTCAACTTCAGTTGCGGATATTAAACCAGTTATCTGTGCAACAGCATCACTGCTATCACCTACAATTTTTTCACCTACTATTGCTGTCGTATTTAAATTTAAACCACTAGGGAATGTTAATCTATCAAGTGTTGGTGAATTAGTGTCAATTGATTCAAAAACTCCAATAACTTTTGCTACATCAGGAACATTTAATGATATTTCCCTGTCCTCCACTCTTAAACCATAACCAGTAGCTTTATCCATTCCTGAAAGAGTTGTATTAATTCCAACAGCAGTTTTAAGAACCTCTAATTTTTCACTTCTTATATAATTTTTTTGCTTACTTTTTAATCCTTGTTTTTTAAGTGTAGTGCTTACAACAACGTTTGATTGGTTAGTTAATAATCCATTAATAGTAACAGACTGACCATTAGAACCTAAAACAAATTGATCTGCTGTTAAATCTGCAATTGTTCCATTTGAATAGTGAATAGAGTATCTTTCAGCATCAAAACCTTCATAAAATGCACTTGAAATACCACTAGCAGCTAAATCAAATGATAATATACCAGATCCATCTGTGCTTTCTCCTGTTATATTTGTACCAACAGTTAGATTAGCAGTTGATAAATTAATATCAGATACATTTCTATTACCTAGTTCAGCATATAATCCTTTATTTTCATTTAGATTTATGTTAGGTACACCAAATGCAAAAGTTGTAGTTGTTAGTGTAGAAGGAACTGCACCGTTACATACACCTGTAACACTGTTGACAGCACCAAGAGTTATAGAAAGTCCATCTGTAGATACACTTGTCACTCTATTAAATCTCTCTACTGATTCATCTGGTAACTGATATCTAATAACTGTATCTGTTTTTATACCTGTGAAACTTCTACCAGCACATGTAGCAACACCAGTTGTTCCAATATTTAATTTATCTACAATACTAAACCCAGTTGGAACTTTTCTTTGTAGAACAGTATCGGCAACAAAATCAGATGCATATCCAGATACAGCAGATGCGTCTTGATAAACTGATTTGATATCTTGTATTCCAAAAGTTCTAACTGTTCTAATTGATCTTGGTATTTCTGAATCTTCATTAATAATTATTTGTTCACCTGCAACAAATACACCAGTGACCTGAGTTAATTTAACAACTGCACTCGCACCACCTGATGCAATCGCAAATCCAGTTGCACCACTACTTAATCCTCTTACAAATGATGTATTAGGGAGTTCAGCATTAGTTACTGCTTGATTAAGTTCTAAACGAGTAAATGTTTGCATATCAAATAGATGCAAATCCCATATACTTGTATCTCCAACATAAGATGAGTTGGATACAGAAAATGAATAAACTCTTGCTTGACCTATTAATTCACCAGTTCCCTGAGTATTTGAACTGGTTCTTTGATTATATAATTCTACAACTTTACTAGTTAATGTTCCAAGATCAACATTTGGTACAGGAATACCAAAGACGTTATTTACTCTTAATATAGTTCCCATTTGATATGGAACTAATGATGAATCTACTGTTTGTTTATCTCTTGGTTTCTCTACATCTATAATTGATGTTCCAGTTAAATCAATATCATAACCTTTAACGTAAGCTTTTCCAGCAGATACTTTTACACACATTAAATCATCTGAAGGTGTATTTTGTTGATCTGTTACTTCATTAGACCTAAAAATACCTTCATTGGATATACCATCATTTAATGAGTTAAATACTTGAACATCAAAAGGTTCTAATGAGTAATTTCCAGATTCATCAAATGTCCTTTCAGCAAAATAGTCTCTTATTAATGAATAATCTGATTTTTTGACAATCTTTTTAATTTCTCCCTCATCTAATCTTATTAATTCAATAAAGTTCGTATCATTAAAATCAGTTAAACTTTTCTTTGCTAAAGTTGTAGTTATTTTTAATCTATCAGCACCTGGTGCAGCAAAGTTTGAGAATCCTCTTGCATTATCATAAAGAGAATCATCATCTTTGGCAGTGATTAACTGCTCATCAATATTTAAACCAACCCTATATGATGGTGTATTTGAATAGGGATCTAAAACAATTTTATCTGTTGACACATCAACAAAACTTCCTCTGATAAAATATGTTCCAGAAGATATTCCAACCGCAGATCCAATGGCAGAAGCATTACTATCTACTAATGTTAATACAGTTTCACCTTCATTAATTGCAGTATTTCCATAGGTAAATGATTGTTGAACTATTAATTGCTCTCCATCATCTAAATTTGATATTTCATTATTGTCTCCTGATTGCAAATATTTAACATATATTGTTAAATCATCTATTTCAGTATTAGTTCCAGCTAATTCATAACTGTCAATTGTTAAAATAATACCAGAAGTTTGTCCTTTCAATCTCAAACCTACAAGTTGATCCAAATACAAAGTGACTGGTATACCTAAATGACTATCTAATATTCTGACTGAATGATATTGTTGGTCAAAATTTATATTACCAGGTATCACCATAGACCCATCTTTAAAGATGTGACTACCAAATGATTCAATTTGATTCTGTAATGAAGATTGTAGAGTTGTTAATTCTCTTGCTTGAACAGGAAATCCTGGTTTAAACAGAACTTTGTAAAACTTATCTTCCTTATCAAAATCATCATAATAAGGACTTATATTTAAATTCGTTTTTTGTGGCATTTTTTAAAATTCCAAAATGATTTTAATGTCTTCCTTCTGTCTAGCGTTTCTACTCACCAGTGGTCGGTTGTCCAAGTAAATTATTTCACCCGACTTTTTATTTATCTCAGGAGATGCAAGACCATTTGTAAAGTTTACTCCTAATGAAATAACTTTGTTACCAGATGGGTTTGTGCTTATTCCAGTAAAGTTTTGATCTACGGTGGCACTGAATCCACTTGTAGGTGCAATTATACTTTCTGCCGAAGATTCAAACTGTAAAACTTTTGATCCAGTTGTAATTCCAACATAGTCAGTTTGATCAGAACTAGTCTGATTAAAGAACAATGATCTATCTTGATAGTATTTTATGACATTGGTATCAGTGTCATAAGAAACAATATACCCCTCTGCTGTCCCACCAGCCACAGTTTGTTTAATTTTTTCCCCTATCGTTGGAGTTCCAGTTGGTGAAACAATCTTTACTGCGTTGACTGATGAAAAATCATTTGCAGTAAAAATAGATGTAGAACCAATAGATGTTGGATTTTTAATTACACTAATTTGTGCAAATTTAGTATCTGTTGGAAAATCTTTTGTTGAATCATCAAATCTTGCATATACTAAAATTTTATCAGTCCCTAATTCTTTGTACAAATCAAAACCATGACCTCTCGATGGAGGAATAATTGGTATTAATTTAGCAAAATTTCCAACAGATACACCAGAATTTCCAAGAGGACCTAAATCTACCATTCCGTAAGTATATCCTTGACCACCAGAAGAAACAACAGTTTTTATTATTCTACCATTACTATCCGTGTCAATAATTACCTTTCCACCTGTTCCATCTCCAACAATATCAACCTCTCTACCAACAATGTTCTGAGAATATCCAAAACCTAGTTTATCAATATAAACTTTTTTAATTTGATTATTGTTTATAGTTGAATCACCATTCTCTCTTACAGACTGTATTTGAGTTTCTGAGGAAGTTGGCCAGTCACTAGGAACTGAAATATATTCGGTTGAATCAAATTTTATAATATCACTTGGTGGAACAGTAAATAGATACTTCCAAATATATCCGTCACCACTTTCACCTGCTCTTGATGGTTCTAAATCAGTAAATAGAGGTTCATCTTGTGATGCATTTCCAGTCGAACTAATACCAGAAGAACCATTATCAATACAAACATAAACATCAAAATTCTTATTGATTACATAATAACTTGAATCATATAATCTTGTTGAGTTTGTAACTGGTGAAGGATTTGTGACACTGTAATCATGACGATACATTTCATATCTTGTTCCCTGAGTCCAGTTTCTTCTTGTTATTAATCTTCTTATATTTGCACTAGTAACTTTTTTACCGAATATTTGAGTATCACCAGAGTGATCTATGTAATTAAAATTATCCGTTGGATTAGGTGTATCAGTGTTCCATGAGGTAGTTCTACCAAAACCAACTGCAAGTGCTGGATTAGCTAGACCTAATGTAATATAATAAGAATTTGTAGAGTCATCCACTGTCTCTACAAAGTTATTTGCATTTAGAATTCTAAATTGATCTGTTACAATTGCAGCCATATCATTAGCTTTTTTCTATATTTATACTACCCAAGATCCTTTCTTAATGAACCATTGTCCCTAAGACCGAAATCTCTTCTCTGGATAGATGGGTAAGTTGTTAATCCAGAGTCTATTGTTAATCCAGTAACACCTATTGATATAGGATTTGAACCTCTAGTAAACCCAGAGAGTCTTCCCCAAGAGAAACCACCGATTGATGAACCAGAAGTCTCTATACCAGTGGTATTAACACCAGTCATTATATTGCATGTAATAATACCAACACCAGAATTAAAGGCATTTATAAAGTAGATATTATCAACACATGTAGTTCCAGTTGCAACAACGGTAGAGTTATCACTCACAACTGAGGTAACACCATGTCCAACTTGTGTACCAAATATGTATATAGGATAACCAACTTTCAAATCTGTGAGAACTGAATTTGGATTATTTGTCAAATCAGCACTTATATTAAATTTA
>MDSW01051801.1_pt1 | contig 11513 bp, 11 predicted proteins | sample 811171 | NCBI WGS metagenome assembly MDSW01 (sample SAMN05326641, study PRJNA326480) | marine metagenome | isolation source: seawater | place: Atlantic Ocean: North West | collected 2012
AACTCATATTTACAGAATTTTTTTGTTAAATTGAATAAAAACGCAATTATCTTTGTCATAATATTTATAAATTTTTTATAATTTGAAAATATTTTCTGCCAGTTGATCCTTGTATATCATTATTTTTCATATCTTTTTTTTTCATAAAACGCAGGTCAATAGAAAATCGGATCTTTTTTGATAAATTTTGACCATTTCCATGAATTAATTCGCCACTAAAAATTATGATTGAATTTTTTTCATAAAGTCTTTCCGATTTTATTGATTTTTTGAATACTATTTTTCTCTCTCTATATAGATACCCTAATTTATGTTCTTTGGATAATTTTTTAACCTTTGTATCGTAATGCATTATTTTAAAATCTTTATTTTGAATTAATTTATGACTTTGAGGATAATATTTCATTGCATTAGATTTTTTACAATTCATTAATGGTATCCAAAGATTATAAGCTTTTTTAAGCGAATTATTTTTCGAATTCAAACTTTCTCTATGAAAATCTATTGGTTTTAAATCTTTTGTAAATTTTTTTGGTAATATAGCTCTTAGATAAAAATATCTCTGAACAGCAAAATAATTTTCATTAAATATTTTTTTAAAAATATTTTTATTTATTAAAAAAAAATTTTTTGCAATGTTACTTTTATTTATTTTTTTTTGAATATTGTAAATATGTTCTATAAAATCATTCAACTTTATTTTATCTATTTCATCTAGTTTAATTTTTTTTTTTTTAAAATAACTTTTGATTTCTAGATTAACATTATTGACAAATTTTTTATTTTTAGTGTCAAGATTAAAAAAAACAAACCCTTTATCTTTAAGAGATTTTTTTAATAAATTCATTTGTTTATATTACATAGAATCTTATATATGTCTGAACTACTTACATTAAATCTATTTCCAAGTTGGTTTGCATGTAAGCCGGCGGCAATGTGTGCTAGAATTAAGGATTCAATTAATGAGAATTTTTTATAGATTTGTGTAATAAAAAACATTGAGAGAAAAATGTCTCCAGATCCAGTGCTATCAATTGATATATTGACTACACATGGAACATAATAAATTTTATTTTTTGTTGATAAATAACAACCTTTTTTACCTTGAGTAATTATAAGATTGCTGAATTGATTAAATTTGTTTTTATTTTTTTTGATTAGATTCAAAAGATTTTCCTCTTTATTTCTGCTTACAAGTCTATACTCAGCTTCATCCATACTTAGAGTTTTACCAACTTTGTATTTATCGGCGATATTAAACCCAAAATTATATGAGTTTGATTGACAGTTTATAGTAATTTTCTTATGAAATTTTTTTACTAAATTAATTATTTTCTTAGAAGAATAAAAATAACCATAATCAAAAAATAAAATTTCATCAAAATTATTTTGAATATTTTTAATCTTATTAATTATTTTGTTTTCTTCAATTTCTAATAATGTGCTCTTTTCATTAAAATTATTCTGAAAAAGTCTATTCTTTGAATACTTGTCAATATATCTTATTTTTTTTATAATTTTGTTATTGGTTTTTAAAAAAATAATTTTAATATTTTTGTTTAAATATTTTTTTATTAATTTTAAATCTTGATCACTGCCAGAAAAAAATAAGTAAATATTTTTACAAAATAAACTTAAAAAGTTCGCAGCCAACAAAGTTCCTCCAGCATTAATTTCTTCATTAATATACTTAGTAGAGATAACATTACTTTTGTTAGATTTTCCTGAAGGCTCAACAAATCTTAAAATATCTAGTATGGGATCACCCATTACAAGAATCTTTTTTGACGTTTTGGTATTGATAAGTTTTAATAAATTTGATTCGAATAATTTTTTATTTAAAGAATTTAAAATTTTTCTGATGTCTTCATTAATATAATTAAAAACATCATTTGCTATTGAGCTAGATGAATGAAGTTCAGAATTAGTAAATAATAATTTACCCCCATATTTTTCAACTGCTTTTTTTTCTTTTATTATCTGTTTGCTAATATCACTTTTAATATCTTTGTAATCTTTACCCTTAATATATAGATCTGGTTTTATTCTAGTTATATTTTTTATTGCAGTTTTTTCTTTACTAACCACAACCTCATCTATGTATTTAATAGATTTTAGGACTTCCAATCTTTTATTTAGAGCAAATATTGGTTTACCCGGCCCTTTGTTTACGTATTCGTCAGAAGTTACCGAAACAATGAGATAATCAACTTTTGATTTAGCTTCTTTAAAATAGAGTATATGTCCAAAATGTATAATATCAAAAACACCATGAACCATTCCAATTTTTCTTTTTTTATTTTTTAACATTGGTATAAGTTTTAATGTTTTATCTCCAGATTTTAGTGAAAACTTTATTATCAAATATTTCACCAAATAAAAATCTTTTAAGCACTTTATATTTGAATTTTAAATCATTTATTAAAAATTTAGGATTTTCTTACAAAAATTTTAATAAAATACCCAAAAAAATTTACAAAACGACTAGTTCAAAGTCTATTTTTTGGACTAATGCATTAACGCATCTAAGATTTATTAACTATTTTTATAATGAAAAAGATATTTTAAAAGCTCCAATTATTGAAATTGTTGCAGGTGGCTTTTTAAGAAAAAACAATAATTTTAGTAATACACAAAGTGGACTATTAAATAAAATTACAAAAGATATAGTTAAAAATTATAATTTTCTAAATTTTAATTCTGTCTACAATTGGTTAGAAATTTATTATCATGGTATTTTAAAATTTGAAAAAGCTGGATATTCAAAAGAAAAAATTAAAAATTTATCAATTTTAGAGATAGGCCCTGGAATTGGGTTTAACGCTTTAATTTATCAAAAAATGTCTGATAAAAATATCTTTTTTTATGATTTTGAAGAGGTTACGGATATTCAAAAAAAAATTTTAAATAATTTTGACAACACGATTAAGAATATTTCCTTTTTTAATGATGCAAATTTACTTGAAAAAGATTTGATAGATCAAGAATATTTTGTTATTTCTTTTTGGGCATTCAGTGAGTTTAATATTGAAGATAGAAAAAAATTTGAGAGAATTATAAAAAATTCTAAATTTTCAATATTTTTGTCAAACAAAAATTTTGAAAATATCGAAAATTATAATTATTTTAATGAACTTTCAAAAAAAACAAATAAAACTATCCAAGTAGTTCCATTAAAAATGAATAATCAAGAAAATTTTACTAAAACACATAAATACTTTATTTTATATTAATCCCTATGAGTGAAATAAATTTATTAAAAAATTATCCAAAAACAAAAAGAGACCTATCCCAAGCCATTATAGAAAGAACAGATGAGGTTAGATTGATAGCTAGAAAATTTGAAAAAGATTTTTTTGATGGTGAAAGAAAATATGGTTATGGTGGATATAATTATAATCCCAGATTTTGGACACAAGTAGTAAAAGATTTCAAGGATTATTATGATTTAAAAGATGGGGCAAAAATATTAGATGTTGGTTGTGGTAAAGGATTTATGCTTTATGATTTCAAAAAATTAAATCCATCTTTTGATGTAAGCGGTATTGATATCTCAAATTATGCTATTGAAAATTCAATGGCTGAGGTAAAAGATTATCTTAAAGTTGGAGATGCAAAAAATATCGAATTTGATGATAATTATTTTGATCTAGTAATATCTATAAATACTATCCATAATTTAGAAAATGATGATTGCGCAGTGTCTGTTAAAGAAATAGAAAGAGTTTCAAAAAAAAGTAAATTTATTATTGTTGATGCTTATAGAAATGAGGAAGAAAAAAAAAGAATGTATGCATGGAATTTAACTGCTAAAACTATAAAGCATGTTGATGAATGGAAAATTTTCTTTGAAAAAAATGGATATACTGGTGATTATTATTGGTTTACTCCATGAAGTTAAATAAAAACGAAATTCTGTCTTATTATAAAAAACTCTATAAAATTCGAGAGACAGAGTTGCGTATTTCTAAGGAATATATTCATCAAGAAATGAGATGCCCTGTTCATTTGTCTATTGGTCAAGAAGCGCCAGCAGCAGCAATAAATCTTTTTTTAGATAAAAACGACTATGCGATAAGTTATCATAGAGCACACGCTCACTATATAGCAAAAGATTGTGATTTAAATAAAATGATTGCAGAAATATATGGAAAGCGAGACGGATGTAGTGGAGGTGCAGGTGGATCAATGCATTTAATAGATTTAAAGAAAAATTTTTTAGGAAGCACAGCTATTGTATCTAGCTCTATACCAGTGGGGGTTGGGTATGCATATTCACTAAAGTTATATAAAAATAAATCTAGAATTTGCATATATTTGGGAGATGCCAGTTGCGAAGAAGGAGTTTTTTTTGAGTCTTTAAATTTTGTTGTTTTAAAAAAATTACCAGTTATTTTTTATTGTGAGAATAATAAATATTCGGTTTACTCAAATTTAAAACAAAGACAACCTGAAAACAGAAAATTATTTAAACTTGCTAAATCTTTTGGAATAGATTCTTATCATTTAAGTTCAAAGGATCCTATAAAGTTGTGTACTCAATTAAAAAAAATAACTAAAATAAAAAAACCCATCTTTATTGAAGTTGATACTTATAGATATTATGAGCATTGTGGACCAAATAAAGATGATGATTTAAATTATCGCCCAAAAAAAGAAGTTGAATTTTGGAAAAAGAAAGACCCAATTGTACTTACAGAAAAATATTTGTTGGATAATGATATTTTAACCAATCAAAAACTTAACGAAGTAAAGAAAACAATTGATAATCAAATAAATAATGCTTTTTTATTTGCAAAAAAAAGCAAAAGACCAACCTTTAAAGATTATCTTAACCTTAAAAATATGAAATGAAAAAAAATAATTTTCTATTTTCTGAAGTTGTAAATTTAAGTCTTAGGGAAATTATGAGTAAATATAAAAATACTACATTGTTTGGCTTAGGTGTAGATGATCCCAAAGGAATTTTTGGAACAACAAAAGGCCTAAGAGAAACTTTTGGTAATCAGAGAGTTTTCGATATGCCAGCATCTGAAAATGCGATGACAGGTGTTGCTATTGGCATGAGTCTTAACAAGATTATACCAATCATGACTCACCAAAGAATGGATTTTTTTTTACTAGCGATGGATCAATTAATAAATAATGCCGCTAAATGGAATTTTATGTTTGGTGGAAAACAAAAAACTCCGATTATAATTAGATTAATTGTTGGAAGAGGCTGGGGTCAGGGACCTACTCATTCGCAAAACTTCCAAAATATTTTTGCGACCATACCAGGGTTGAGAGTGTATATTCCCTCATTTCCCTCAACTATGAGAGATATATTACATTTTACAATAAAAAATAATGAACCATCAATAATAATTGAACATAGATGGCTACATTATATGAGTCAAAAAATAGATTTTAGTAAAAAACCTATAGAAATAAAAAGTGTTAACAAACTAAAATCAGGCAAAGATTTAACAATTGTATCTAGTTCCTACTCAACTTTTGAAATATTAAAGCTTTATAAAATTCTAAAACTTAATAATATTACGTTTGATCATCTTGATCTTAATGTCATTAAACCATTTAAAATACAAACTATTCAAAAATCATTAAAGAAAACTGGAAAGTTGCTTATTTTAGACAACAGTGTTCATGGTTATTGTTCTTTTGGAAGTCAAATAATTTCTGAGCTAGTTGCAAAAGATAAGAATATTTTTAAAAAAGAACCTATAAATTTAACTTTGCCCGACATTCCATCTCCTTCTAGTTTTTATTTAACAAAAAATTTTTACAATAGTTTTGAGGATATAATCGAAAAAATTAGTAATTTGGTTGGCAAAAAAATTATACATAATATTATTCCAATTAAACACGATATTCCTGACCCTAAATTTAGAGGTCCATTTTGAAAAGCAAGGTTCTAATATTAGGAGCTTCAAGCTTTGCTGGATCAAGTTTTTTTAATTTTATTAATAAAAAAAAAGAGTTAGATGTATATGGAACTTACAATTCAAAAAAAAATTTAAAAAAATTAATTTTTAAAGATGAAATAAAAAATCTAAAACTGATTAGACTTAATTTAGATAAAAAAAATAATAGTTTAATTAGTATTATTGAAAGAATAAAACCTCAATATATTTTTGATTTTGCATCTGTTTGTATGGTTAATGAAAGTTGGGATAACCCAACATATTATCTAAATGTAAATTTAAATTCTAAGATTAATTTTATTAAAAATTTGAAAAAATTTAAATTTTTAAAAAAGTTTATATATATTGGAACACCAGAAATTTTTGGTTCCACAAAAAATCCTGTAAAAGAAGAAACAAAAATATTTAATCCAAGCACACCTTATGCTATTTCTAAATTATCTATAGAACAATTTTTAATTGCCTATAACAATGAAATAGGAAATAAGATAATTATTGCCAGATTCTCGAATTTTTATGGAAGAGGACAGTTAGAACATCGCTTAATTCCAAAATTAATTAAATGCATAAACAATAAAAAAAAATTTCCTATACAAGGTGATGGTTTAAGCAAAAGAGATTTTATTTTTGATGAGGATTTCAATGACGCTTTAGTAAAAATTATGAAAAAAGGTCAAGGTGGACAAATATATCACTTCTCAACAAATAAATTTTATACGATTAATCAAATAATAAAAATTGTTTGTAATTTTAAAGGGGTAAATTATAAAGATGTCATTTATAGAGTGCCAGACAGGAAAGGGAAAGATAAGTTTTATTTTCTAAATTGTAAAAAAACTTCTAAGAAATTGAATTGGAAGCCTAAAAATGACTTATTTAAAGGAATTTTAAAAACAATTAAATATTATGATAATAAATGATCAAAAATAACTTTTTAGTAAGACAATACAAAAGTGATAAAAAATTAAAAATTTCTCATAATTATTTAAGTAATCAGTTTGCTGATTATAAAAAAATTTTCAGAAAAATTGAAAAAGTTGTTAAATTTAATGATTTTACCTTAGGAACAGAAGTAGATAAATTTGAAGAAAATATATGTAAATTACTTAAAGCAAAATATGTTGTAGCAGTTGGAAGTGGCACAGATGCTCTTATGTTAAGTTTAAAAGCAATAGGCGTAAGAGAAGGAGATGAGGTAATAACGACACCTTATACCTTTTACGCAACCATAGGAGCAATAGTAACTGCTGGGGCAAAACCAGTGTTTGTTGATGTTGATGATGATTATAATATTAATCCCAACAATTTAGTGAAAAAAATAACAAAAAAAACTAAAGCAATCTTACCTGTACATTGGAGTGGTAGAATTTGCAACATGAGAAAAATTCAAAAAATTTCTAAAAAATTTAAACTTAATATTGTTGAGGATGCGTGTCATGCGATTACAGCAAAATATAATAATAAATTTGCAGGAAAGTTTGGAGATTTTGGTTGTTTTAGCTTACATCCTTTGAAAAATTTAAATGTTTGGGGAGATGGTGGTTTTATAGTTGTTAGAAATAAAAAACAATATGAAAAATTGAGATTAATCAGGAATCATGGATTAATTTCTAGAGATAAAAATTTAATATTTGGATATAATTCAAGATTAGATTCTGTTCAAGCCGTGGTCGCAAACCATCTGCTTAAGAGAATTAAAATTATTACAGATAAAAGAATTAAAAATTCAATGTATTTAGAAAAAAATTTAAAAAAATTAAATAAATTTATTTTCAAAAAAAGATCAAAGAATTTAGTTGAAGTTTTTCATCTGTATGAATTTAGAGTTAACAACTCAAAATTAAGAAATAAACTTGTCGATTTTTTAAGAAAAAACAGTATAGATGCAAAAATTCACTATCCAATACCAATGCATCTTCAACCCGCATCCAAAAAATACGGTTATAAAAAAGGTGATTTTCCAGTATGTGAAAAAATTGCAAACACCACTATATCTTTACCTGTTCACGAATTTCTTGAAAAAAGAGATTTAGATAAAATGATAAATAAAATCAAATTTTTCTCTAATAATTATTAATGGAAGTAAAATATTATAATATAAATAAAGAGTTTCTTCGAAGTTACAAAAATTTTAATAAAAATTTTGAGGAAATTAAGAAAACTGGCAATTTACTGTTAGGTAAAAATTTAATTAATTTTGAAATTAAGTTGTCAAAAATTTTAGGATCAAAACATATTTTGGGTGTTGCTAATGGAACAGATGCTTTGGAATTATCACTAAAATCTTTAAATCCACCAATGAATTCAGAGATAATTACAACCTCAAATACTTTTGTATCTACTGTAAATTCTATCATTAATGTAGGTTGTAAACCAGTTTTTGTAGATATCGATAGCAGCTACAATATTGATCCAAATGAAATTGAAAAACATATAAATAAAAATACTTTTGCAATTATTCCAGTACATTTAAATGGTCTACCAGCATGCATGAATAAAATCAGAAAAATTTCAAAAAAATATAATCTTCATATAGTTGAAGATGCTGCTCAATCAATTTTAAGTAAATATGATGGAAAGTACATAGGAAATCAAAAAAATCTAGCATGTTTCAGTATGCATCCAACTAAAAATCTAGGAGTTTTGGGTGATGGTGGTTTTATTTCAACAAATGACACTAGTTTATATAATAAATTAAAAATTATGAGAAACCATGGATTGAGAAATGGAAACTCTATTATGGTAGGAAGAAATAGCAGGCTAAATGAAGTCAATTCTATAGTAGCAAGTATTAGATTAGAATTTTTAAAGAAAGATACATTAATCAAACAAAATATAGCAGATTACTATACAAATAATCTTACTGGTGAAGTTGTAGTACCAAAGAATGATTGTTGTAGAGATAATTCTCATACTTATCATAGATACGTTGTGAGAGTACCTAATAGAAAAAAATTAGTAGAATATTTAAAAAAAAATAAAATAGAGGTAAAAATACATTATCCAAAAAATATTCATCAATATAAAATTTTTAAAAAATACTTAAAGAAAAACACAAACTTAAATAACACATTAAAATTCTCTAATGAAATTCTAAGCTTGCCTTGTAATCATTTTATGACTATGAAAGAGGTTGAATTTGTAGTAAAGAAAATAAATACATTTTATGGATCAAGCTAGAACCCAAGAATTTTGGGCTAAACACAAAAAAAAAACCCTTGAGGCATTTGATAATGAAGAGTCTAGTCTTCCTCATAGGTATGTTTTAGTTTTAACAAATTTATGTAATTTAAGATGTTCTTTTTGTTTTCAGGCGAGAAAAAAACGTCCTGATGCCATGACAAAAGATCAGTGGCTTAAATTTATTGATCAGATACCAGAAGGCTCAAGGGTAACTTTAACTGGAGGAGAACCATTAGTTTTTAAAGGTTTTGAGGAAATTTTTAATAAAGCAACTGAAAAATGTTTTGTAAATATTATTTCTAATGGCGTTCTCTTAAATGAAGATTTTATTGAGATGTTTACAGATTCTGAGAATATGAAAGTATTTTCAATATCAATTGATGATATTGGCAACAAATCAAGAGAATTTAAAAAAAATCAGTGGGACAAGCTTCTAAAAGATATAGAATTTTTTAATACAAAAAGAAAACAAAAAAATTCAAAGATTTGTTTGGATATCAAAGCAGTCATAATGGAAGATAACGCAAAAGAAATATTCGAGTTTAATAAATTCGCACACGAAAAACTTAACGCTGACACAACATCTTTTTCTTTTTTAAAGGGTGCAGATATCCAACATAATGATTTTGAATTTGAATTTGAAAAAATCAATGAAGAATACTTTGCGGAACAATATAAAAATTTTGATATTGTCATTAATGAATTAGAAAAAATTAGGAGTTATAATATCAAAAATAATAAATATGCTTTTCTTCACCCAAATATTTTTAATTTAAATAGTGGAGATAGAGAATTTGATATTGGATATATTAACAATAGAGAGCATAAAAAAGAACATTTTAAACCATGCATGGCTCCTTGGGGCAGCGTTCATATAAATGTTGATGGCAACCTTTTTCCTTGTATGGCAATTTCTATGGGTAATGTAAAAACAAAATCATTAAAAGAAATTGTTCATGGTGAAATTTTCAAAAGATTCAAAAAAATTATAAAGGACAATGGTACTGTTAGCGCTTGTAACAGATGTGGTTATTTAGATCCTATAAAAGACAAATAATTACAAATGACCCCAAACATTTTAAGACAAAAAATTGTAGAGTTAGTTCATAAATCGAATGAAGGCCACATACCAAGCGCATACTCAATTATAGATATCATATATTATCTCTATAAAAATAAAATAAAAAGAAATAAAGATAAATTCATTTTAAGCAAAGGTCATGGTGCTCTAGCTTTATATGTTGTACTAAATCATTTTAAAATTTTATCTTCAAAAACCTTAAATTTATATTATAGAAACAATAATGTTATTGGAGGACACCCTGAAATTTCATTAAACGGAATAGAGGCATCAACCGGATCTTTAGGACATGGTTTCCCAACTGCAACTGGAATTGCTATGGGTTTTAAGATAAAAAAAATGCTAAAAAAAAAAATCTATGTTTTAGTAGGTGATGGAGAATGTAATGAAGGGCCTATCTGGGAAACTGCTCACATTGCAGCTAATTATAAACTTGATAATTTGATATGTATTGTTGATGATAACAAAAGTTCAAAAAATTTATTGCCTTTAGATAACTTGTATAAAAAGTGGAATTCATTTGGTTGGCATGTTGTAAAAGCTAATGGTCATTCAGAAAAATCACTTAATAGAGCTTTTAAAAATATAGATAATAAAAAAAATAATAAACCATCTGTAATTATAGCTTCAACTATAAAAGGGAAAGGAATATCATTTATGGAAAATCAAGGTAAATGGCATCATAAAGTACCAAATGAAGATGAATTAAATCAGATAATTAAAATATTAAATTAAAATGAGAATTTCTTTTGGAAAAACTGTAACAGAGTTAGCCAAAAAGGATAAAAAAATTGTTGTTTTAGTAGGCGATATAAGCCACGGACTGTTTGGTGAAATGAGAAAATTTGCTAATGACAGATATTTCAATATTGGGATAAATGAACAGTCTATGATTAATATTGCATCAGGTTTAAGTATGCAAGGTTTTAATCCCATAGTTCATACTATAGCGCCTTTTTTAATAGATAGAAATTTTGAACAATTAAAATTAGATTTTTCATATCAGAATCAAAATATAAATTTGGTATCTGTGGGGGGTGCTTTTGATTATTCAAAATTAGGATGTACACACCACTCTTACTCAGATTTATCTTTAATAATGCACTTAACAAGAAGTAAAGTGTTTATTCCAGGTTCAAAAAATGAATTTGTCAAGATATTTAAAAAAAATTATAAGTCTCCAGGAATTAAATATTATAAAATTTTTAATAAATCTCATAGTTTTAAAAATTTAAAAAATGGCTCAATAGTACATAAAGGAAAATCATTAACTATTGTATGTACTGGTTCTCAATTAGATAGGATTATAGAAAGTGTAAAAAAAT
>MDSW01143983.1_pt1 | contig 11513 bp, 9 predicted proteins | sample 811171 | NCBI WGS metagenome assembly MDSW01 (sample SAMN05326641, study PRJNA326480) | marine metagenome | isolation source: seawater | place: Atlantic Ocean: North West | collected 2012
AGAAACTTCACGAAACTCAGATATGGTAACACGACCTTGTACTAATTCCGATAATGAAGGTAAAGTTTTGAATACTTTACCTGATTCTTTACATATGCTAATAATATCTCTAATTTCTTGGCGAGATGCAGAAGGGACGCAAATTAAAATTTCATCATAAGGATAACTAAATTCAGAAAGGCTATTTATTGGTCCATAAACAGGAATATCATGAATTCTGGAACCAATCTTATTTGGGTTGTCATCAAGGAAACAAATAACATTAATTTTATTTTTCGGTTGTTCTAAGAACTGACGAAGAATTGATTCCCCAGTATTACCAGCGCCTATAATAATTACATTTTTTTTATTTATTGTTATTTTACTATTTTTGATTAAGATTAGAAAATGATTGTAAAATACTCTAACACCTACTCTTATGCTGCCCAGCAATAAAGAAATAACTATAAAATCTAATATAAAAACTGATTTCGAAATATTTTGTACTGACAGAAGGTAGAAAAAAAGTAAAAATAAAGTAACGCTAGCAAAAAAGTTTCCTTTTAAAACATTGATTACATCCCAAAGTCCAGTATAACGCCACATTCCACGATACAAACCAAAATAAGAAAATGAGGCAATTTTAATAACTAAAAATGTTATGATGGGTCCTGGCTTGATGAGAGATATAAATTCTTGAGGAAAAGTAAACTCATATCTTAAAATTATACTAATAAATATTGACAAATAGACCGCGATTATATCAAACCCCAAAAGAATATAAAAGTTTCTGTTATTCCATCTATTTCTTAGAAACGCCATATCTTTAAGTTTGGAATAAAAAACTAAAAGTACTATGAAAATTTATCAGGTATATTTTGCAAAAAATTTGTTTATCCTAGGCTGATCAGATTTTATTTTTTTAAAAAATTTAAATTCATTAGTAAAACTTGGAGCAAGGATTGAAATAATTGTAATAATGATGATTTTGAAATCGGTATGTAAATTTTTATTTCTAATATAATAATCCACGACCAAGCATTTGATAGGTAGCAGTTTAAGATAAGGTTCTCTACCACCAATTTTTTTTAGAATTTCGGCTTCGTTTCTAAAAATTATTGATGCATAATCCGAAAGTCCTGGCTTAAGGTTACGTAAAAATCTAAAGGTATCAAAATCAACATATTCTGGTACTTCTGGTCTAGGACCAACGAAAACCATTTCTCCCTTTAAAATATTAAATAATTGAGGTAACTCGTCTATCTTCATAAATCTAATCGCTCTACCCCATCTTGTGGTTCTTAAATCATCATGTAAGTTGATTTTATCATTATACTCACTGATCTTCATGCTCCGAAACTTGTAAAGCTTAAATTTTTTAAAATTCAAACCAACGCGATCTTGAGTAAAGATAATTGGGGTACCTTGAAATATCAAACAACCTAATGAAATGATAATAAAAACTGGCATCAATGCCACTAAAAGCATTAAGGCAATAAATCTTGTTAACATAGCGTATTAGTTAAATTTTATGTTTAAGCCAAAGATTGTTAATATTATCGATAATATATTTAATTTCATCATCTTTAAGTAATGGGTATATTGGGAGTGATATTACTTTTTTAGATAGTTCATAGGATAGAGGGAAATCTTCTGGCCTCCATCCATATTTCTTTGAATAGTAAGAATGCATATGAACTGGTAAATAGTGAACTGAGGTACCTATACCAACCTCATCAAGTTTATTTATTATATGATCTCTTCCAATCTTCCATTTTTCAGTTTTAATTCTTATGATATATAGGTGCCATGCGTGTACCCCTGAATTTGGAATGCTCGGTATAATTATTCCTTTGATATTTTTCAAACCCAGTTCGTAAGATTTAACTATCTCATTTCTGCGCGATTGCCATTTTGTTAATTGATTTAATTGGTCTAAACCTAAACTAGCAGAAATATCAGTCAAATTATATTTATATCCTAATTCAGACACATCATATTTCCATCCTCCTCCATATGAATAACGATTCCATCCACTTTTTGACATACCGTGTAATGATAATTTTCTTACAATTTTTGCTAAATCATCATCATTTGTTGATAGTGCTCCCCCTTCGCCTCCAGTAGTGATATTTTTATTGGCATAAAAAGAAAATGCTGCGGCATGATTTGTATCACCAATTTTTTTTTCCTCACTATATGTCTCTATAGCATGGGCTGCATCTTCGAGGACAAAAACCTTATATTTATTAGCCAAATATTTTAGTCTTAGCATATCAACAGCCAGACCACCAAAGTGTACGGGAACAATAGCAACTATTCCTCTCTGATTAATTAGAAGGTTTTCTACTTTGTCTAAATCCATACTAAATGAATCTTTTCCACAATCTACTAATATTGGTTCCATCCCTAAATATTCTCCAACTTCAACTGACGCAATGAATGTATATGTAGGGACAATAAATTTATCTCCTGGTTTAAATTTTTTAGCTACCAATGCTAGGTGTAAAGCTGCAGTACAAGAATTAACAGCAATAACATTTCTAGATTTAAATGTCTTGCATAACTCTTTTTCAAATATTTTGACCACAGGTCCAGATGTTAACCATCCATTTTGTATTGAATTAGGCAAAATGTTATCAATCTTCTTTGGTATGTATGGTTTATGGAAGCGAATTTTCATAATTTAATCATAAATATTAGAATTTATTGTCCAGATTTTAGGTTTATTGAAATCGGGAAATAATAATCAACCTCAAGAATCAATTTATAACTTTCTTCGTTTTTACTATGCATTGACCATTCAAATGATGAAGTTAATGAACAATTTGACATATACCACCAACTAATTTGACTTGCAAAAAATGTGCTATTTTTGACTGATCCGCTTGGGAAAGGAACTGCATAAAAATGTGGATATGGATCATACTGATCTACGATTATTGATTCGCTACCAAGTCTCCTGTAGCCCAATGATGATTCAAAAATAAAGTTTTTAGTATTAAAAAACTGAATTCCAATTCTACTCTGGTCCCCATCGCTCCCATGGATCCACCCAAGCGGATAATCACGTTGTACAAAGTTATTACTGCCATTTTGGTGCCGAAAGGTATGTGTACCAACCATTATATATTCGCTGAAAATTGATGAATAATATTTTTCAAGTATTTTTGGAGTCCATACGATCCTAGATGAAAAAGCGATTGCATCACCCTCCCCTTTTTCAAGTTCATGTTTTTTATCAATTGTGTATTCATCAATTAATAAATTACAGGACATTCTAAACGAGTTTTTAGTTTTCAAATCTAATGAAAACTGCCATACACCATTAGCGTTTTTTCCGCTAGGTTGATTTTGTCTTTCATTCATTTCAATTTCTAAATGTGATGATACGGGGTTAAAATACGCAAAGTCAATGGCTCTATTTAAACCGGAATAAATCACGACTTCTGATAAGCTTACAATCATTGATTTTTCATTTGTCCATTCAATTCCCCTTCCTGTTATATAACGACTGTAATCATTTTTATGCTCCAGAAATCCATGGAAGTATCGAAATTTTATATTTTGAAATTTGATTTGCGCCAATCCATAGTCATAAGATGGTGAGTTTTCACTAATTGCAATTTGTATATTATTTCCAGCCCCCCAGCTCTGCCTTCCGCGGCCCAGCTGTAAAATTAACCAATCATTTTCAAAACCTACTCCGGATAAGTCAGTTTCCCCTGTTCGACTATAATAGCGTAATAACCCAGTATACCTATCAAAAATATTTTTATTAGTAACAATTCTAGGATAGAGGTATAAATAAAAATACTTTTTGAATTTAAAAAGCGCAGAGGGGTAAAAGGATAAGCCTGAATTCTTGCTACCAAGATATCCATTTATTCCAATTCGAAGCCTAGTAATGGAAGAATCGATGTCTTTACTAGATTCTTTAGCATAACTGTATCGATTTGGACCAAAAGTCGAAACATCTTTCCAATTATACCCTGAATCATATAATAGTTTTTTAATTTTAAATTCAAAAAATTCATTTGGAATCTCCTGGGACTGTAAATGAGAAAATATTATAAACATTATAATTTTTGTAATTTTACTATAGTTTTTTGAGTAGCTATTTCTTTTTGCTATCATCATTATTTTTTAGTTTTTTTATGCCAAAAATAAACCCCAACCCGTATGAAATATGTAAGCAAGGAAAAACAGCTACAGAGAAAATACTATCGAACAATGACCTTTGAATACGCAACGAAAAAATAATTGCCATTGTTAAATAGAGGAATACAGGGGTTATAAATATCCAATTTAAAAAAGTAAGTGAAAAAAAAATCAAATTTGATAGTACAAATAGAAATGGTAAAAACTGATAAAATCTGCCGCTTTTAGGTACCTTTTTGAGGACAAGAGGTTTAAATAAACCATACCGAAAATATTGTATCCAAAGATCTGTTAGTTTTTCCCGAACAAAATATTCAGTTTTAAGATCCGGGTGCATTAAAATCTTATACCCCATTGATGTGCACCTGTAATTTAGTTCATCATCTTGATTTCGAATCAATTGCTCATCATAAGTACCGACATCATCTAAGACAATTCGTTTATAAATTGGGAAAGGTACTGTATCTACAATTTTTTTTCTAGAACTAATTCGAAAATAGGACATTCCTACACCAAATGGACTAGACATGCACTTTGCAATAATTCTCCCCTTCCTAGTTTTTCCTACATGTAATGCAGGCCCGCCTACTACATCAGCATCATTGTTTTCAAGTAATTTAACGGCCTTGGTGAAATATTTGGGAGGATATAGTGAGTGTCCGTCCAATCTACATATGTATTTTCCTTTGGTTTTTTTATAAACCATATTAAACCCATAGCTCACGAAACGTTTTTCATTCTTAAATAAAAAATAATTTGGTAATTCTTTAATAGAAAGTTTAAGCCACTCATATGTCCCATCATTTGACATTCCATCAACAAAAAATACTTCTTTATCGATAAATTCTGATTTTAATATTGAATTAAAAACTTGTTCTATAAATTTAATCTCATTGTATACAGGTATGATAATTGACAAAAGTGGATTTATTTTCGACATCTTATGATAACTCACCTTCTATATTTTAAATCTGACTTAATAACTTGAAACTTACCGGCCCATGTTTTTTCTATTTCCTCACAAATTTCAATTCTGACATTAGCATTAAAAATTCTCTCAAGAAATTTAGATTTTAATGTTTCTATACTATTGTCGCTCCAGCCCTCATCGGGAACTACCTTTATTATAAAGTCAGTGAGGTTTTTTTGCACTATTTGGGCATTTAATATTTTTAAATCACTACTAAAAATTCCATCAATCTGAACTACCTTTCTACCATCTTCAGTCACTAAAATATCATCGCTACGACCAATTAATCGTCTAAATAATGGTAGCGATATATTATTTTTAATATTTTTTTCTTTTTGAAAAAAAATTAAATCATCTGTATCATAGCGAATAAGCGGCATTGCTTTATTTAAAAATCCGGTTGAAATTAATTTCCCAAAACCACGCTCGCTCTGATTATTTATATCTACTATTTCGCTAAATCCCATTTCTGGAGATTCATACATTTGCCCGTCTGGGAATTTATTGGCAAAACAAACTAACTCCGCTTGACCATAAGTTTCAACAACTGGACATTTAAAAGCTTTATTTATTTTTCTCATTTGATAATCATAGAGTGGTTCTGCATTTGTTATAATTGCCTTCATTCTAAATTTTAAATTTCTTGACAACATGAAATTTGCAAGTTCATAAATCGAGTTAGTATAACCAATCATATATTTTGGCTGATATTTAACTAGGGCTTCATAATAATCAATTGAAGACCAATCTGCAATATGTAAAGATGAGAAATACAGTTGCTTAGATGAGAAATTATATACCCAGTATGGAGGGTTTTTATTTTCAGCCTTTGTTACTCTTTGAGCGCCTACAATCGCCCATCTGTCATTAAAATTAATATTATATTTTAGTTTTACCCTTGCCCCAAAAAGCGCGTATTGCTCTTTTACTGAATCATAATCCAGAAAGATATCTATGGGGGTGCCAGTAGTACCACTAGTATGGTCATGATATAAATTAAATTCACTATATCTTTCATCAATAAAACTATTGGGATTTTGAATAATTTGTTTTTTTGTCGTAATCGGCCAATTCTTTAATTGGGTAGGAGATTCATTTTTTGTTTTCCAATATTCTCTGTAGTGTGGCACATACTTCTTTGCATAGAAAAGAGTTCTCTGAAGCTCTTCTTCCTGCCAATCGATTAATTGACTTTTTTGCCATGATTCTCTTTCAATATATTTTTCTACTCTTTTGATAAGATTGGAATCATATCTAATGTTATCAAGATAAAACCCGTAAACGCTAGCTAATACACATTTAATTGTGTAGGGGACAAAATTGTAAATTGAATTAATCAAATTTAATTTTTTTTTCGAAAAATATATATTTTGTAGAACTAATTGGCTTTTTTATCCATTGATTCGATAAATAAAAACTTATCCCATCTTCATTGCTATTAAGAACACTTAACTTTAATTTCCTTATTTTATTTTCTTTTGCATATTTTTCAAACTCTTTAAGCAGTTTTTTCCCAATTCCGATCCCAGCATGCTGAGGTAAAACCCCAATACTCACAAGTTCAAGAGCAGTTTTATGCATATTACTCTGATTCTTTTTGTTTTTGAGGTGAAAAAAAATACTACCCAACAATTCAATATTAAAAAATAAATAAGGTCTTAGAAAAAAAGATTTCAAAATTGTTCTGTAAATGTACTTAATAAAGCTATCGGGATCAGAAGTAGACTTCATTGTTAAAAAACCAACTACTTTTTCATTTTTTTTATAGATTATTATTTTTCGATGGGTAGAGTTTTGTAGATACCAATAAAAGGTTTTTCTTAGGTATTCGTCCCCAAAAGCATTCTGCAAAGATTTAGGAAATACTAATTTATGACAATTTATAATTTGGCTTAAATATTTTCTATCATTTGACTTTAAAATTTTCAAATTATCACTCATCAATTAAGCACATCCAACCAAGAGTTTTTTACATTATTCCAAGAAAACGTTTCAGCTTTTTTTCTAGCATTTAATGATAACGTTTTTACTATTTCTTGATTATTTATCAAAAGGTCAATTTTGTTTACCATTGAAACGACATCGTTCTTGTCAACTAGAATTGCATCGACTTCATCATTGTGTAAAAATTTCAGCCCTCCTACATTGGTAGAGATTATTGGAAAACCTAGAGCCATCGCTTCAATTACGCTAACAGGCATATTATCATAATTTGTTGTGTTGATAAAAACATCAAACTTTTTTGAAAAATTAATCCATTCCTGTTTCTCCAACTTTCCAGTAAAGTTTATGTTTTTATCAACCTTGAGATTTTTTGCATAATTTATGCATGAAGACAATGATCCGTCTTTATCAGGACCTACCATAGTAAGTTTACTATCTGGATAAATTTTTGATAACTTAGCAAGAACCTCAATAGCCATTCGAGGATTATAAGATTTATGTAAAGACCTCACCCATAATAATTTAGGACGAACTTTAGTTCTCAATTGAAAAGGATATCCATTTATTTCAATAATGTTTGGTATGTATTTTGTTTTATATTCACAATTATTAAAATATTTTTTCATGTATATCGAAGGAGCAACATTATGAAATGAATTACCAAAAATAACTTTTGATAAATAAGGATTCCTCTTGATCCTAAAAGGTAAATTCCCACCGCGTAAAATTGGTATATACTTTATGTGCAATACTTTACACAGAATAGAGCAAATTAAGGCATAGTAAAAAGCATAGTGGCTATATGTATCTATTAAAATAATTGTATTCCGATTATAATTAAGGCAAACACCACTAATCATATGAAATAATCTTAGAGTTTTGTTTATTTTATTTGAAAATGATTTAACTATAAAATATTTACTTAATTTTTTACTTAATAAATCAATTTGAGGCGGATTATAACCATGATTGCTCAAGGCATTTCCTATAAAAACTATGGTCTTTTTGATACTTGCACCTTTATTTAAAAAAATATTTTCCTTGATAACCTTTCACTTTATTGTTCGTAATCTTAAAAACGCTAATCCGAAAATAAAACCAGGCATAGTTAATCGCATTGCAGAATGCAACATGGTCAGTATTGCTATAGCACCAAAGCATGCAAGAAGACATTTTTCTTGCACTCTCCTTTTTGAATATTCTTTAATGACTACTGCTAATAAAGCAAATATACTTAGCAAGCCAAAAACACCATGCTCAGCGAGAGATCTTGTGAATTCACTATGAGCTGTAACTACTTTATTATACCCGTACGATTGTCTCAATTGAGTTGCTGCACCAGGTCCAACACCTAAAAGCAAATTATCCATAAAAATTTTTAAATCAATCGACATTATCAGAATACGACCGGAACCGCTTAACATGCCACTTTTATCAACATTTAAAATGGACAGATAGCGTTGTTCCATCTTTCCTCTCGTAAAATCTCCCGCAACATACCAAAGAGAAATAAGAATAAGCACAACATAAACAAATTTTCCAGCACGAAAGGTCCTTGAGTTACTCTTATTTACTGAAATTAACCAAGCCGTAAATATTGCTAGCACTGCAGTAATCACTCCTCCTCTCGCTAGAGTAAGGTATGCTTGAATTGAACATATGCCCAGTATAGTGTAGTCAAATATATCTTTTTTAAAAATAACATAACCTAAAATTTTTGATATTGCTATAACTGTTACCACAAGACCTAATGCAGAAGAGACTTGGTTAGGTCCATATCCACCACTCATAAGTTCATTCGCCTCACTACCGAAAACGATATCCTCAAGCGCTGGAGCTCTTATAATGCAAATCATACTCATTGAAATAAGTGGTAACAAAATTGATTTAAAGATTCTCAGTAAGTCAAGATCGTTAAATACACGGTTTCTAAAATATAAAAAACAAAACAAAAGTGAAAAAGGTCCTGAAAGATTGAATGAAATTGCCTGTCTCCAATAGTTGAAATTTTCTGTCTCTAAAACTAGTATGGATGGTAAAAGAGATAATATGTAGACCACCATAAAACCTGAAATTCTATGTTGTTTAATACTCTCCGAAAGTAAGCCCAAAAATAAGAACACAATACAACCATATTTCCCAAATTCCCAAAATACACGCGCATCAGTCATTCTCAGGATTATCTCTAAACCTGTTAGATAAGATGTGAATATCCCCGCAATGTTATGTCTGTTTTTATATTTTAAAATCAAAGTAGCACCCAATGGAATTAGTAACCAGCCCCATAAGGTCGCAAAAATTGAATACTCAGATGCCAGCAAACCAAAAAATAGGTGCAAGAAAAATAAATGGATTATGTATTTATCAATTAAATTAATTATTAGGGGCATTTTTTTATCAAATGTTTCATGTTTTCAATAAAATTTTCATAAGTAAACTTATATGACCATATGTGAGCCATCTCACCAAGTTTACGTATTCGCTTTTTATCCATTGATATTTTTTTTAAAAGATCAGCTATTTTTTTTGGATTAGTATCATCTAAAATTATTCCTTCCTTATTGTGGGCCATTATCTTGCTTATTCCTGGTAATCTTGATACAATGGGAACACATCCATAGGCGGCTGCTTCTGCTAAAACTTTTGGAAAGCCTTCAGATTTTGAAGGAAGTAAGATAAAATTAGATTTTGAATAGACTTCATTTAATTCTGAGCGTGTTAAGACTCCACAAAAGGTTGTGAGCCCTTTTGCTTTTTTATTAAGTTTCGTCTTAAGGGTTTTTAGATCGCCACTACCAACAATAAAACAATTTTTAACGATGTTATCGTCGGCAAGAATATTGAATGTATCTAATACTTCAAATATGCCTTTCGATTTTTCACATCGTCCAACAAAGCAAACATTAATTGCACTATATTTATGCTTTGTTGAAATAGATAAATATCCATTTTTTATATCTTTTTTATTTAAACATGGATTCAGCATCTCCAAAATATTTTTTGATTTTTTTGATGAAAATGATACAATAGTTAATATTTTCTTTTGTTTGTTTAAAATCCATCTTTGAAATGTATAAGAAAGAGGAATATTGTTTAATTCCCAGCCACCAGCATATTTAAACAAATAAGTTCTATTTTTTTTGAAAAATGAAAAAAATATACCCAATAAAGCTGGAACGGAGGGACCTCGTAGGTAGATTATATCATTTCTATTAATGATTTCGGCAATATTTACAATATATGAAGGAAGATAAAACAGGATCTGGATTTTTTTTAAAAATGAATCGCCTCCACTTGCCTTCATAGGTAGTAAGTTAATATTTTTTGAATTAGGGATTTTATAATTCCTAGAAGATGTTTTTTTAGCATAAAATCCTATCCAATCTACCGATTTGAAAAGTTTAGCCAAGTGGTCAACCTCTCTAACAACTGGTTCAAAAGCAGAATAATAATTATTCGTGCTTGAAATACTAGTGTCTGAGATTATAGCTAGATTAGGTTCTTTTGATAAATGTTTAGACAATTTTCGTAATATTTTTCAATTGAAAATTGATATTGAAAATAATTTTTCATCTCGTGTGACAGCTCAGAACCTATTTGGGTTCTGATTTTCATTGTCCTTTTAACCCACTTTTCAATTTTATAACTGCGAATAAAAAATTTTGAAAATAATTTCCTTGAATCCATATATACCTGTCCTGTTCCGTATGATAAAAAAGGAAGCCCTTGGGCAAAGTATTCAATCAAAACAATTGGTCCAGTTTCTAAACTTGAAAAATGCAGACCCATATCATAATCCAAAAGTAATTGCTGAACATTTTTTTGGTCATGAATAAATTTTATTTTTTGTACTAAGCCTTTATTTTTGCAATATGATTTGCAGTTTTGATAATATTTTTCATCTCTAATCTTACCTATTATATCCAACTCGTAACTTTTGTCTATTTTTATTAAATGAAAAAAATATTTGAGGGCGAACAGTATATTTTTTCTTTTATGGATGTTTGAGACTAGAACTAATTTGAATTTATTTCGTTCCTTTTTATTTTTCTCTTTTGGGGAAACTTGATCTATTGTATTTGGCAACAAATAAGGATTTTTTACTTTAAAATATTGAGATGCTGTTTTGCATAAAATATCATTTACTCCAATATATACAGCTTTAGATAATGCTACCCTTGTTATCTTTAAATCAAAATAATTTAAATTTGAAAAACCATGATCCTGAAAAAATATTTTTGGAATTTCATTACGAAATAAATTGAGAAACCAAACATACCTAAGATTATGTTTCATATGAACATGTATTAAATCATATTGTTTTGTTATTTGTTGGAAGTTATTTTTCTTGAATATGTTGTACTTCCACCCTCTATTAAATTTAAAAATTTTTATTTCTGGATTTAATTCTTGAATAATGTTCTGTTCAGTATCAAAAAAATAGAGAATACCTACCTCA
>MDSW01180194.1_pt1 | contig 11511 bp, 12 predicted proteins | sample 811171 | NCBI WGS metagenome assembly MDSW01 (sample SAMN05326641, study PRJNA326480) | marine metagenome | isolation source: seawater | place: Atlantic Ocean: North West | collected 2012
AATAAAAATGTAATAATAAATAACATATTTTAGATTATATTAACTTCCTCTTCAAGCAAGATATTAAATTTTCTTAAAACTGCTTTTTTAATTTTTTGAGAAAAGTCAAAAATTTCTTTTCCAGTTGCATTACCTAGGTTAATAATGATTAAAGCATGTTTATTGTGAGTTCCAGTATTTCCCTCTCTTAATCCTTTAAAGCCACATTTTTCTATCAACCAAGCAGCAGGAATTTTAATTTCATTAAAAGAAATATTAAAAAAAGGAATATTTTTTTCTTTCTGATTTAGATTTTTAAAATCAATTTTGGAAATAATTGGATTTTTAAAAAAACTCCCACAATTACCAATAATTTTGGGATCTGGCAATTTACTGGATCTTATTTCAATTACTGAATTTGAAATATCATTAATTGTAGGGATACTGATGTTTTTTTTTATTAAATTATCTCTCAAAGGTTCATATGAAAAATTAATTTGGTGATCCTTTTTTGAAAGTCTAAAAGTCACATTTGAAATAATATATTTGTTTTTTAATTCTTCTTTGAAAATCGAACTTCTATACGAAAATTTACATTCATTATTTTTAAAAACTTTAATAGAACCCGAATCAATTGAAATTGCTCTGCAGTTTAAAAAAGTTTCTTTTAATTCCACACCATAAGCACCAATATTTTGAATTGGAGCACTACCAACGTTTCCTGGAATTAGACTTAAATTTTGTAGTCCACCATAATTTTTAGCTATACTCCATTTTACTAGATCATCCCATATTTCTCCAGCTCCTACGGAAACATCAACGTACGTATTTGTTTCATTATAAATTTTAATTCCTTTAAGGTTAATTTTTAAAATATCCTTATCTACATCATTTTTAAAAAGTATATTAGTTCCTCCACCCAATATAATTGGTTGTGTATAGTTAGTTTCTTTAAGAAAGCTTGTTATTTCCAGTTCTGAATTTACAATATTGAAACTAGAAGAAATGGCATCTATTCCAAAACTATTGTAATTTTTTAGAGATGTATTATTAATTTTTTGCAAATTATATACTCTTGTTAAAAAAACAGAACTAATCTATTTCTCTTCTTCTTCCTCCTCGTCTGGCTCAGGGAGAACTTCACCTTTAATTCTAAGTATAATATTAGGTGTTTTCGCATTAGAATTTACTGTAATGGCTTTTTGAAAAAGGCCTGTTCTTTTTGTGTCATATTCAACTTCAATTATTCCAGATTCTCCTGGCTCAATTGGTTTTTCTGGTTTCTTTGGAATTGTACATCCACAGGATGAAAAAATTCTTGAAAAAATTAAGGGAGAATCTCCAGTGTTTTTAAATTCAAAAGTTTTTTTACCATCCACACCATTTTCAATTATCCCATAATCAATAATAGTTTCTTTAAATGTAATTTCAGCAAATTTCTCTTGAGAATGTATTGGGACGGAGTATAAAATTACACAAATGATTATTAAGAATCTTTTCATGATTTCAATTTTAATTAAAATTATGACTTTTTATACATATTACAAAAAATCAACTTACCTTTTAAATTACTTTTTAGTTAACTACTTTTGTCATCATAATAATTCAAACAAAAAGATGGGTATTGTTAAAAACTTTGACGCAAAAAATTTGGAGTCAAAGTGGTATAAGTTTTGGTTAGACAATAATTATTTTGATTCATCTCCAAATGAGAGGGAACCTTATACGATTGTCATACCTCCACCGAACGTCACAGGAATTTTACACATGGGTCACATGCTAAACAATACAATCCAAGACATTCTTGTAAGAAGAGCTAGGCTCAAAGGTTTTAATGCATGTTGGGTTCCTGGTACTGATCACGCTTCTATAGCAACCGAAGCAAAAGTTGTTGAAAAATTAAAGAAGGACGGAATTGATAAAAATGACTTATCCAGAGAGGAATTTTTAAAGCATGCCTGGGAATGGACCCATACACATGGAGGCTTGATTTTAGAACAATTAAAGAAATTGGGATGCTCATGCGATTGGAAAAGAACAAAATTTACTTTGGATAGTGAAATGTCCGAATCCGTTATAAAAGTATTTGTTGATTTGTTTGAAAAAGGTTTGATATACAAAGGATCTAGAATGGTAAATTGGGATCCACAAGCAAAAACAACTTTATCCAATGAGGAAGTAATTTATGAGGAAGAAAAAAGTAAAATATTTTATATTAAATATAAAATTTCTGATTCTTTGGAAACAATTAGTGTGGCTACAACTCGTCCAGAAACAATTTTTGGAGATACAGCAATCGCAGTAAATCCTAAAGACAAACGTTATCAAAAGTATCAGGGAATGAAAGCTGTTATTCCAATATTGAATAAAGAAATTCCTATTATTTCAGACAAATATGTCGACTCAGAATTTGGAACTGGATGTCTAAAAGTTACCCCTGCTCATAGTGAAAATGATAAAATGATTGGTGATAAACATAAACTTGAAATTGTAGATGTTTTAAACGATGATGGAACACTCAATGAGTTTGGATTACATTATCAAGGACTAGACAGGTTTGTAGTTAGATCTAAAATTTCCGAAGAGTTAAAAAAAATTAGTGCTTTAATAAAGGTTGAGCCTTACTTGACTAAAATTGGAAAATCTGAAAGAACAAAATGCGTCATAGAACCAAGATTATCTGAGCAGTGGTTTCTTAAAATGAAAAATATTTCTAAACCAGCTTTGAAAGCTGTAAATGATGATGAGGTTAAGTTATTTCCAAAAAAATTTAAAAATACTTACAGAAATTGGATGGAAAATATAAGAGACTGGAATATTTCTAGACAACTTTGGTGGGGACATCAAATTCCTGTGTATTATTTAGATTCCAGTAAAAAAGATTTTGTTGTCGCTGAGAATATTAACAAAGCAATTGAAAAAGCGAGAAAAAAAAGTGGAAATTCAAAATTAGAAATTAAAGATTTAGTTCAGGATAACGATGTTTTAGACACATGGTTTTCATCATGGATTTGGCCAATTAGTGTTTTTGATGGTATTAGAAATCCTAAAAACAATGACTTTAATTATTATTATCCAACAAATGATCTAGTGACTGGTCCAGATATTTTATTTTTTTGGGTTGCTAGAATGATAGTTTCTGGATTTGAAATTAAAAAATCAAAACCATTTAATTCGGTTTATTTTACAGGTCTAGTTCGAGATAAACAAGGAAGGAAAATGTCAAAGCAATTAGGTAATTCTCCTGATGCTCTTAAGTTAATAAGTGATTTTGGGGCTGATAGTGTAAGGGTAGGCCTTTTACTTAGTGCTCCAGCTGGAAATGATCTTTTATTTGATGAATCTTTATGTCAACAGGGAAAAAATTTCTCTAACAAAATTTGGAATTCCTATAGATTGGTGAAGTCTTGGAATGTATCAAACTCTGTTGAACAAAATGAAGCCTCAAATACCGCAGTTGAATGGTTTGAAAATAAATTCAGTTCTAAATTAATAGAAATTGACGATCATTTCAAAAAGTATAGAATTTCTGATGCTTTAATGACTATTTATAAACTTGTGTGGGACGACTATTGTTCCTGGTTCCTTGAAATTGTAAAACCAAATCAAGGAACACCTATGGATAGTTCAACATATCAAAGTACATTGTGTTTTTTAGAAAAATGTTTAATAGTTCTTCATCCATTTATGCCGTTTATTTCAGAGGAGATCTGGAGTGGTATAAAAAATGAGAGTGATGAACCTTTAATTGTTAAAAATTGGCCAACACCAAGCAAGATAGATAATTTGTTACTTAGAGATTTCGATCATATTTCTAATCTTGTTACTAATATTAGAAAATATAGAAATGAAAAAGGAATTTCATATAAAGAACGAATTGAATTGTATTCAAGTTCTTTTTTAAAAAACAAGAATAAAAGTATTGTTCTTAAATTGGCTAACTCACTGATTAATAAAGATTCATCTGACAAAGATGTTTATGGAATCTCATTAATAGTCGATAGTAAAGAATATTTTGTTAAGAATTATGTTGAATCGGAAGATGATTTAAAAAAGATTGAAGAGGATTTGAAATATAACTTAGGATTTTTAAAATCTATTCAATCAAAACTTAACAATAAGAGGTTCGTTGAAAACGCACCTGAAATTGTAGTTGAAAATGAAAAGAAAAAAGAAGAAGATACTAAGGTTAAAATTAAAATGCTCGAGTTAAAATTGAAAAAATGATTTTTTTTAATTTTCAGCGATCGTATCAATTCCACCAACTACTAACTCTCCAAGTTCAACCTTAATTTTAGAATCTAGTGGAAGGAATAAATCAACTCTTGATCCAAATTTAATAAACCCAGCATCCTCCCCTTGAGTAACAGAATCGCCTACTTTAGCATAATTTACAATTCTTCTGGCTATAGCACCTGCTATTTGTCGATATAGTACTTCTCCAAACTTTTTATTATCAACCACCACTGTTGTTCTTTCATTTAGTTCTGATGATTTGGGATGCCAAGCTACAAGATATTTACCAGGATGGTATTTACTGAATTTAACAATTCCGCTATTTGCATATCTTGTTACGTGAACATTTAATGGAGACATGAAAATAGAAACTTGAATTCTATCATCTTTGAAATACTCTTTTTCATAAACTTTTTTAATAACTACTACTTTTCCATCAACAGGTGAAATAATTAACGAATCATTTAACAGAGTTGATCTTTTTGGATTTCTAAAAAATTGAAGAATTAAAACTAAACCAAAAATTGTTAAAATTCCGATTGAATAATTTATAATTGAATTATTAATTAATTCTTTTGAAATCAGATTAATTAAGACAACAATAATAAATGAAATGATAATAATCACATACCCCTCCTTATGAAACATAGTTAAATATTATTATTAATAAATAAATAAATGGTGCCGTAAATATAATACTATCCATTCTATCGTAAAGACCTCCATGGCCAGGAAGCCACTTTCCGCTGTCTTTAACCCCAGCCTCTCTTTTAAATTGTGACTGAACTAAATCCCCTAATGTTCCTAGTATACTTGTTAATACGCCAATAATCAGCCATTGTATTAAAGAGAAATTAGTGTTTAAATAAAAATTAAATATTATTGCAAGTATAATTGAAAAAATTATTCCACCAACAAACCCTTCAACACTTTTTTTTGGAGAAACTGATTTTAGTAATGGTCTTTTACCAAAACTCACTCCAAAGACATATGCTGCGGAATCAGAAATCCAAATTAGAGATAAAAAACAAAAAACAATTAAAGGATTATATGTGCCTGAAACATTAGACATCGAAAAAAAAATAACAAGAGATCCAACCAAATAAAAATGGCCTAGGAAACGATTTTTTAGAATTGAAAAAGAAAATAATTTCTTTTTCAAAAGAGAAAATCCAAGTAATATATTGGTTATGACTATAATTATTAAAAATCCAATCTGAAATTCTGGATATTTTGATAAAATAAAAAGAGAGAGATATAAAGGAAAAGTTAAGTAAAGAATTAAGTAAGATTTTCCAGAATCAGAGGATAAAAACTTGTGATTATAATCAGAAACTAGTTTAATAAACTCAAAAACAAGAATCAAACTGCATATAAAACCGATTGAGAAGAAAAGGTATTGATTGTAAAACAAAGAGAATAAAAGAACAAGAGCATATGTAAAAGCAGTTATAGATCTTGTATAAAATTCTTTCATTTATAAGTCTTCTAATAATAGAAGGTAAAGGTTTTTAGCCGCACTCCCATAGGTTAAGAAATTAGTATTTTCTTTTTCTTGACTATTAAAATTTTTTATTGTAGTAATATTTGTTGGTAAGTTATTGGGGTACTTGCTTTTGATTCCATTTAGACCACCACTTAAAGTTTCTGTAAATTGACTAATTTTTGCGAAAACAATAAAATTTTGAGGAAGATCATTTACTTTATGAGATTTTATTTGTTCAGCACATATTAATAAACTTCCATCATTAGCAACTAAAAATTCACATTTAGTTAAAAAAAACTTAGAATTTAAGTTAGTTTTAGAAATATTAAGTTTTTCTTTTTCTGCAAAGAAATCAAGTAATGAATCATCATAACATAATATTTCTACATCATTCCATTTATTTTCTTCAATTATTTGAGAAAAAAATGAATCACACTCTGACTTGTTTTCACAGTATAAAAATTTACCTCCATTTTCTGTAAAATTAAAAGTAAATCTCTCTTCAATTGGAGCCTTTTTTTCTGGCATATATTTACCTTTAGAATCTTCATCGGTTTCCAAGGAATCATTTTTTTTGAAAAAGGATTTTATGAATTTTTTCAATTATAAATTTTATAATCGTAAAGATAAAAAAACTAAATATTTTCAGTATGAATGTTAATAATTTTAAATAAAACTATTTCTTCGATTTGGATTCTTTAATAACAGTTTTAATATCAAAAGGTCTTTCACCATAAATTCTAACTAAATCTTCTTTGAAAATAACTTCTTTATCTAAAAGAAAATCTGCTAGTTCTATTAATTTACTTTTATGTTTTTTTAAAAGTTTTATTGCTCTTTGGTATTGAGTCTCTATTATGTTTGATATTTCTTTATCAATAACTTGCGCCGTAACATCACTGTAAGGTTTTGTAAATCCGTAATCGTTTTGACCACTAGAATCATAGTAAGTTAAATTTCCAATTTTATCATTTAGTCCATAAACGGTTACCATAGATCTGGCTTGTTTAGTAACTTTCTCTAAATCGCTTAATGCTCCTGTAGAGATATTGTTAAACATTACTTTTTCAGCTGCTCTTCCACCAAGAGCTGCACACATTTCATCTAGAATTTGTTCTGGCTTAACAATTTGACGCTCTTCTGGTAAATACCAAGCGGCCCCCAAAGATTGACCTCGCGGAACTATTGTTACCTTGACCAATGGTGCTGCATGTTCTAACATCCAGCTAACAGTTGCATGTCCAGCTTCATGAAAAGCAATTGTTTTTTTCTCAGATTCCGTAATTATTTTATTCTTTTTTTCTAACCCACCAACAATTCTATCAACAGCATCTAAAAAATCTTGTTTGTTCACGGATTTTTTTAATTTTCTTGCTGCTATTAAAGCAGCTTCATTACATACGTTGGCAATATCAGCGCCTGAAAAGCCAGGTGTTTGTTTTGCTAAAAAATCAGTATCAAGTCCTTTTGAAATTTTTATTGGCTTAAGATGAACTTGAAAAATTTCTTTTCTTTCTCTCACATCTGGAAGATCAACATATATTTGTCTATCAAATCGACCTGCTCTCATCAGCGCTTTGTCAAGAACATCAGCTCTATTTGTTGCTGCTATAACTATTACGTTTGTATTGGTTCCGAAACCATCCATTTCTGTTAATAATTGATTTAAAGTATTTTCCCTTTCATCATTTCCTCCGGTCATATTACTTTTCCCTCTCGCTCTACCTATTGCATCAATCTCGTCAATAAATATTATTGCGGGAGCTTTATCTTTAGCTTGTTTGAAAAGATCTCTCACTCTAGACGCACCGACCCCAACGAACATTTCCACAAAGTCGGAACCAGATAATGAAAAGAAAGGAACTTTTGCTTCACCAGCCACTGCTTTAGCTAAAAGAGTTTTCCCAGTCCCTGGTAAACCTACAAGGAGTGCACCTTTTGGTATTTTTCCTCCTAATTTTGTATACTTTGTAGGATTTTTTAGAAAATCTACAATCTCTTGAACTTCTTCTTTTGCTCCTTCGAGCCCGGCTACATCTTTAAAAGTAGTTTTTACATCAGTTTTTTCATCAAATAATTTTGCCTTGGATTTTCCAATGCTAAAAATTTGAGAACCACCACCACCACCACCAGACATTCTTCTCATAAAGAAGAACCATAAGCCAACTAAAATTATTAGTGGAAGAAATCCTAATATATAATCCAGTAATTTGTTTTCAACAGTTTTAAAATCATAATTGAACTGAATCCCTTTTTTTTCTGCTTCTTCAAGTTTATTTTGAAATAATTCTAAATTTCCAATTTCAAAAACGTAATGTGGGCCATTAATATTTTTTTGACCTAAAAAGTTAGTTGAATTAGCGCTTTTATGATCGGGACTATTTAAAGCATCTCTTTGAAGAGTTACTTGAGCCAAGTTTTTATTAATTACAGTAACATCTTTGATCTCTCCTTTATTTAAAAATCTTTCAAAACTAGAAATATTAATATTTTTTGAAGTATTGGCTGTTTCGCTTCCACCAATAAAATAAGTACTTACAAAAAATAAAACTATCATTGAATAAATCCAATATGTATTAAATTTCGGTTTTTTTATAGAATTTTTATTCTTATTCATTTTTAGTATTTTGATTCAACAAGGGTAGAATTTGCTTCTTCCCATAACTCTTCAATTTTATAATATTCTCTTGTTTCTTCATTAAATATATGAACTACAACATCAATATAGTCCATCAAAACCCATTTACTATTTTCTAATCCTTCAATATGCCAAGGTTTTTCACCAATTTCTTTACTAACACATTTTCTTATCGACCCAGTTATTGCATTAACTTGAGTAGAGGAATTCCCAGAACATATAATAAAATATTTACAAGCAACATTATCAATAACTCTTAAATCTAAAATATTAATGTTAAGCCCTTTTACATTTTCAATTCCTTCGATGATATTAGTTATTAGGTTATCAGTATTCAAATTGCTTAATTAAAGATGTAAATTTAGGATATTTAGTTCTACTATTTTAGTTTTATGATAATATTGTTTATATGAAAATAATCAAACTTGATGCCATTAATTCAACAAATGAATATTTAAAGAAACATATTAAAGAAAATTTTATTAAAACAACCTATGTTGTATATACTTTCAATCAAACAAATGGAAAAGGGCAAAGAGGAAAGACCTGGGACTCTGAACAAGGAAAAAATTTAGCATTTTCACTATGTTTATTCCCAGAAAATGTAAAAGCTAAGGATCAATTTAGCTTTAACATGATAGTTTCACTTTTTTTATTTAATATATTAAAATCATTAAAAATTCCCGATCTTAAAATAAAATGGCCAAACGACATATTGTCAGGCGGAAAAAAAATATGTGGAATTTTAAATGAGTTTAAGGTTAGAGGAGATAGTGTGGAAAATATTATAATTGGATTTGGTCTTAATATTAACCAAGAAAATTTTGATAATTTACCAAATGCATCTTCCTTAAAATTAATTAATAAAATTACTTATGATTTAAATAACTTGACGGCTTTAATCATACAAAGCTTAAAAAGATATGATTATTTAAATCCCAAATCAGAATTAGAATTAAAAAAAATCAATAATAATTATAATAGGAACTTATATAAATTAAATAACTTTAGCAATTTTAAAGATTCAGAAAAAAAGATATTTCAAGGAAAAATAATTTCTGTTGACAAGGATGGACTTTTAAAAATGAGATTAAAAAACGGTAATATTGAAAACTATAATTTTCAAGAAATTCAAATGGTTTTAAACTAAAAATAAATATTATGGAATCATTTGTTGAGTTAGGTTTTTTGGGACTGTTTTTAGCGAGTTTTTTAGGAGCAACCGTGATACCTTTAAGTTCCGAAATTGTTTTGAGTTATCTGATAGTAAAAGGATTTGATATTAATTTAAGTATAATTATTGCTTCTATTGGAAATTGGCTTGGTGGATTAAGTAGTTATTTTTTAGGAAGTCTAGGGAAATGGGAGTTTATTGAAAAATATTTTAGAATAAAAAAAGAAAAGATTATTCGCTTTAAAGAAAAGATCGATCGTTGGGGGAGTACTTACGCTTTTCTTTGTTGCTTACCCATTATTGGAGATCCTATTGCAGTTAGTTTAGGATTTTTTAAAATAAATTTTATGAGAGTGTCTCTTTGGATGTTTATTGGAAAACTTGCCAAGTACATAGTTTGGGCAATTATAACATACTACGGAATTTCAATTTTTTAATTATCATACCTTCCTGGAGCTAAAATACCAGATAGAAAATCAAAAATGAATTGTGGCACTATTTTTATTAAAAACACTATAACTCTCCATGTTTTAGTTGGTACTATAATTTTTTTACCATTTAACATTCCAATTACTCCCTCCTCTGCTATTCTTGATGCCGATTTTTTTAGAAATTGAGGAACACTATCCATTTCATCTTGAACTCCGCTAGCTGTATGAAAGTTAGTAACTGTATAGCCAGGGCACAATGCGGTAGATGTAATTCCTTTTGAATTATAATTAATATTAAGAGCCTCATTAAATCTATTCATAAAAGTTTTAATTGGACCATATAAAACCTGAATTGCAGCTGGAGGTGCAAATGCAGCAACAGAGGAAACAATCATGATTTTACCTTTACCTTTTTTTAACATATTTCTTAAAAAAAGTTTAGTTAAAGAAATTACAGAAGTTCCTAAAACTCTAATACATTTTTCTTCTTCTTCAACTGTATTTTTTTCAAAAGAATTAGGAAGAGCATATCCAGCGTTATTAACTAAAATATCTACATGATATTTTTTTGATTCACAAAAATTAAAAATATTTTGTGGACCATCTTTATCTGCTAAATCACAAGAAAAATAAGTAGTTTCAACTTTATATTTAGAATTAATTTTTTCAGAAATAGTTTTTAATTTTGTCTCTGTCCTTGATGTTAAAATTATATTAAAACCTCTTTTTGCAAGAGAGTAACATATTTGTTCACCTATTCCTGAACTTGCTCCAGTTACTAGTGCAAATGGTTTCATTAAATTAGTTTAGCAGTATTAATTGATAAGTCATTAATAAATGATTGAAGAGGGGTTTTTACCATCATCTGAATCATGGGATTTAAGTCTCCATTAAATTCAAGTGAGAAAGCACAATTATTTTCATCAATTTTTTTTATTTGTGCAGTGAGCAAAAAATTAATTTTGGAATCGCTTGAATTAAGTTTAATGAGAGATGGTGATTTTTTTTCACCAATGACTAGTTTAATTGCTGGCATTCCTTTAAGAGAAAAAATTAATGTATTTGGGTCTATTACTTCAAATTTTGAAACATTATCGGGCATAATTATTTTAAAATTTTCGACAATAGATAGTTTTTCAAACAGTTCAATATCTGAAATATTTAAATTACTTGATGTGCTTTTTAATATCATTGTAATGCTAGTTTATTTTTGCCATTCACTTGGATTTTGTTTCCACTCATTCAAAACTTTAAATTCATCATCATTTATATATTTTATTTCTAAAGCCTGTTCTAAAAGAACATCATAGGAGCTTAGAGTATATAATTCTACCTTATTACTATTAAAATTTTCATATGAAATTGGAAACCCATAAGTGAAAATACTAATCAAACCTTTAACTATTAAATTAGCTTCCCTTAAAGCTTCAACAGCTACCAAACTACTATTTCCTGTACTAATTAAATCCTCAATCACCACTACACTTTGACCTTCACTAAAATATCCTTCAATTTGGTTTTTTCTTCCATGTTTTTTTGAGTTAGGTCTAACATATATAAAAGGTAA
>MDSW01005538.1_pt1 | contig 11510 bp, 11 predicted proteins | sample 811171 | NCBI WGS metagenome assembly MDSW01 (sample SAMN05326641, study PRJNA326480) | marine metagenome | isolation source: seawater | place: Atlantic Ocean: North West | collected 2012
AGTGGTATTGAATTCAAATATGATAAAGAAAAGCAAAAATTTGTTGATGTTAATGGAAAAGCTCCTCCAATTGACCACGACCACGCAACGGGTTTTATTCGAGGAATTTTAAGTGAAAAAGTTAATTGGCTAGAAAGACAATGGGAACTTGGTTCATATGGTCATTTATCTAAGCCACCAGAATTAACTAAATACCAAGAAAATCCTCCAGCTTTTACAGCAGTAGGTAAAGTTACCTACAAGTAGTACACTGTCTGATTTTATCATTGTCAGAATTTGCCTGACCTTGTTTTTGGACGCTGTTTTGGACGCAATTTTGTTTTCAGTAAGAAAAAACCCTGTGGCCAGAGGCAGAATCGAACTGCCGACCCCTTGTTTTTCAGACAAGTGCTCTACCGACTGAGCTATCTGGCCTTCTAGCGGGGACGACGGGATTCGAACCCGCGACCTCCTGCGTGACAGGCAGGCGTAAACTCCAGACTTTACCACGCCCCCGTAACTTAAAATAATACTAATAGTTTATAGAAATCCAAATAGTTAATGCCATATATAAAAAATTTATTTTGAAAGGATTTTTCTCTATTAATATAAACTCAAGTGAACATTTACAGTCTATTTAAATATTTTTTTAGATTTTTCTTTCTACAGATAAGCCTTACATTTTTAACTATATGGTACTTTGATAACTTTCTCATAGGTGATTACTTTGATGGATTTTTATTTATACGAGATAATCTTTTAGAAGATAGAAGTAGATTTTATCCCTTTGTCCCATATGATTTTATTAAGATTGACGTTTATCTAGCTTTGTTTGTATTTGTATTTTTAATTTTTCTTTATCTTTCAAAGTTTTATACATATGTTAATGAGCTAACCTTTACTGCAAATAAAAGTCTGTTTGACGAATTTTTCTCTATATATTTGATCTGGACTGCGAGTTATCTCAGTTTTCTACAGCTATTTAGATTTGAGACAGTTTCAAGATTTTATCTCATTATTTTTACCTTTATAGTGCCGATTTTGTTAGTTTCGTTTAGAAATAGTGAGTTTATATCATCTATTCTTGGAAGAAATCCATCAAAAGAAAAATATATAACATTTAACTTAGAAAAAGATTCTATTTTTAGAGAACTTAGACTTTTAACATTTAGACAAAATATTGGAGATTATGATGCAGGAAAAACTGATTATGCTTTTTTTAGAGATAAGATCGAGGAGATTAACAAAAATAGTGAAATTAATTTAATTATTTTTAATTTTTCAGGATTAGATACGGTGAGCAAAGATTTTGAAAAATTTTTATTGAATGTAAACAAAAAAATTCTCATCATTTCAGATTTAAATTTTAAATTTAGATCTCAGATAATTGTAAGGAATGAGATAATATCAAATAAATCTATTTTTTATATTAATAATGATATTCAATATGGATCTAGGTATATATCCAAACGAATTTTAGATATTTTCTTAATTATTTTGTTTTCAATAATATTTGTACCTATATTAATTTTCTCTGTCATAACCATTGTTATCTTAGATGGTTTTCCTACTGTAATTAAACAAACAAGGGTGGGGCTTCATGGAAAAACTTTTAATATGTACAAATTGAGAACAATGAAAAAAAATTCACATCTGGAAAGAGATCAACTTCAAGAACTGAATGAACAAAGTGGTCCGCTTTTTAAAATAGAAAATGATCCAAGGATAATAAAAGGGACAAAGTTTTTTAGGAGATTTAGTCTTGATGAGATTCCACAACTTATAAATGTGCTAAAAGGTGAGATGTCTTTAGTTGGTCCAAGACCACTGTTTCCAGAAGATAACTCATACTTTGATGAAAATTACTTGAGAAGACTAAATGTACTACCAGGTGTTACAGGCTTACTTCAAATAAACGATAGAAATACTGACGATTTCAATATATGGTTTAAATATGATCTTGAATATATTGAAAATTGGTCATTGTTTTTAGACTTAAAAATTCTTTTAAAAACTCCTTTTTCAATGGTTAACTCAAAAACAAAAGGTAGATAATGTGGGTCGGGTGGGAATCGAACCCACGACCTTGAGCTTAAAAGGCTCCTGCTCTACCAATTGAGCTACCGACCCGAATATACATGAAGTATTATAGATTAAACTCAAATTTTAAATAAAATTATTCTTCTTCTGTTTTGGCATAATCCGGACTCGAAATATTTACTAGTTCTTCACGTGCATTTACAAATAAATTAATAATGTCTTGTTTTAAATCATGTGGATATTCGGTTTGTTTGATACTTTGAATGTATTCGTCCATCATCTTAATTGATGCTTCCACAGAACTTTGAAGATTATTTTTAGTTTTTTCATTTTCTAAATTCATATCTAAATAAACCTTAGTAAAGTTTTAAAATTCAATCTAGATTTTTGACTTTTGTTTGAACTGGAGATCAGGTTTTTTTGTGATTCTTTGTTTTGCCCATCTTGCAGGTGGAATAAGTCTAAAAAAAGGTGGTAGAAATGGTCTAGTTGTTTTTAAAAAAAATAAATTCATACTTACAATTTTTTTGTGCCACTTTTTTTGTTTTACACCATAAAGGTCTCTAAATTCTTTCGGTAAAGTGTGGAAGGCCATAAAAGAAATAAAAGGCCAAATTGGTTTTATATGAGGTGGGACTGGACCGGTGGCAATAATATTTTTTACATCTTCAGCTACATCTGTAATTAATAAAAAGTCTTTTTGTCTTGATAATTCAATTACCCATTTTTCTAACTCTTTGTGAGTCTTAGGCATCTTATTCTCATCAATTAAAACAAGTTTTGCAGATAGCATATTTTCTTTGTGGTACATGTCTTTTTCTTTTTCAGAAAGAACCCTTACTGTTTTTTCGAAGAAAAAAATTGATGATAGCTGTAAACAGGCGTGAACCCATAATAACTGGTCGTGATCAAGTGCATCGTATATTTTTCCTGTAACTTTGTCCTCACCTTTAATTACCTCATGTAATTTATTTATTCTATTCGCACTTTCTTCAGCTTCTTTGATAGTCCCAAATGTGACTGAATTTTGAAGTGATAATGTTCTTATCAGTCTTTTCCATGGATCTCGTTGATAGAATGAAGTTTGTCTTGCTCCAGCAGCTATTAAGGGGTGAGCAGCGTGCATAAGTAGTGCTCTGGCCCCTCCAAATAGGACTGTGATTTCCTTGTTAACCATCCACATAATTGAGTCTGGTCCAAAATAACCTGGGTCACCTTTCATATTGAAATAATATCAAAATTTTTAACTTACAAGTCATTGATTTTCTATCTATTTAAAAATAATTGTAATTAAATTCCAAATCCATGAATATAATTTAATTTGTATTACTTTATGGAAATAACAAAAGATATTATCGACTCATGTGGCGAAAAGCCAGAATCGACAGAATTAGTTGATGTTGGAAATGATCCAAATTTTATATTTGAGAATGACCCTCTTTTTGAAGCTGTAATTCTTTATGACACCGAAGGTAATGTAATAAATGTAAATTCGTGGCTAGAGTGTGCACATTATGTTACAGGTGGTTGGTCATTAAGTGTTGATGCATTTATAAATGAAGAAAGATATCTTTTTATTCTTTTGTTAGCGTTTTCTAGTATTGGTTATTTAATCAAAAAATATATTAAAAATAAGGAAATAGTTTTTGAGTAATTCGCAAAAATTTTTAAATATTAAACTTATTAAAATTCTCTTATTGTTTTTACTAGTTGTTGGTCCTTGGACTTTTCCGAGAAACTCTGATGAAATTGAAGTAAAAAAAATTGATGATAGCAATATTGGATACTACCAAGTAAACACGTGCACTATTACCCTTCAAGAAATTTTTCTTGAAAACTTCGGTAGTGAGAACATAGTTTATAAATTTGATAATTATTCAAGCATAAGATGCTTTGGTAAGGTTAACGGCCTTGACGAAGTAAATGGTGAATATCATGTTGGTATTGGCTCCAACTTACTGATAAATTTAATTACACAGTCGATATTTTGGCTATTGTTATTTTCGCTTGTACCTAAAGAAATGCCAATAAAGCTAAAAAATAAATCTCTTACTGTTTTTCTTATAACTTCTTTAAATGTAATCCATATTTTTGGAGAAGATAATTTTTATAATTTATCAAGTAGAAATGTTGATTACACTTTGTCATTAGATAACTTTTTCTTGTTGTCCTTCATTTTAATATTTATATTGATTGTTTATACATCATGCTCAATTGCCGAGGGAGTATCATCGAGGATTTTAATTTTTTCTCCATTTTTATTTCTAATTAACGGAACATTCAATTATTCAAACATTAACCTTATCCTTATTATTTTTTCAATTTATGGAATACAAAATATACAAGAAAATAAAAATTTAAAAAAGTTTAACTCAATTTTCATAATCTTTTCTTTTATCTGGTTGTACTTGCAAAATAACAATGGGTATCTTTTTGACATTGACAAATTGAGAGGATTTTCAAATAGTTCTAGTAGTTACTTATCGAATATTTATTGGTTTATAACACTTTTACTTTTAATAAATGGAATCTACTTTCTGTCTAAAAATACAGATATAAAGATAAATCAAAATAGATTGATCTTTAATTTTTTAATTTCTGGTTCACTTGTTGTTGTATTTGGCATTATTTCTTCATTGTCTAATTTATTTAACTTTTTTTCGTATTATTATCTCGGGCTTAGCAAGAGAGGAATGTCTCAATTTTCAAGTATTGATGGTAATACTTGGAGAGGAATCTCTCCAAGTGCTGAATCTGTCGGTGAGTTTTATGCAATAGTTATATTTTTAACAATCGTATATTTTAAAAAAAATAAAAACAAAAGCAGCATTTTAATTGTCTTACTAATGATCATTAACTTAATTGGTTTATTTAGAGCAAATAATATTGCAGCAATTTTATCTTTATCAGGGATAGTTATCTTATATTTACTAAGCTATAAATTTAATTTAAGTCTTAAAAAACTAAGTTTGATTGGAATTGTAATTCTTCCATTAATCGTTGTTGCGGGTTTAAATTTCAAAAGTATCTCTTATGAGGGTGCCTCTAGGTCGTTAATATTGGAAGGGTTGAGGTATTCGAATCTTTATGAAAATGAGCCTGATAGAAATTTAAAGGTTGAAAGATTTTTTATAGAGGAAAATGATTTAGAAACAGTTTTTTTATATCCAGGTAACAAAGAAAAAATATCAAACTCGTTTGAATATATAATTAATGGATACAACAATAACAATATTTCTTTTTTGCCTAACTATGTATCTATTTTAAGCATCTTTTCGTTACTGATAAATAGATCAGAAAAGTGGGGAATTTTTCTTTCAAAATATAATCCTGAAACTTTAGATTTTTTCATAGGATCGGGCCCGCTCCAATTTACAAACTATTTCTTTGGTCACAACAGAAACAATATTGAAGGACTTGTACTTCCACACTCTAGCTTATTAGACATACTCCTATTTTTTGGCTTATTTGGTTTTGTAGTATTTTTATTTTGTATTGGGAAAAATTTGATAAATAATATAAATTTAAAAAATCCAAGTTGGTACTTATTATTATTTTTATCAATAAATATCATAAAAAGTGATTCATTACTATACATACCTCCATTGATTATGTTTTTATCAATTTATTTTCTTCTAGATTCGAATAAAAAAAGTCAATCGGTGAATTAGATTGAAATTAACTTATATAACCTATCAATCATTTCCTTCGAATAAAGCAAATACAATTCAGACAATATCAAATTTGAAATATATTTCAAGAAAAGATGTAGACGTTGATTTAATATACCCCGACAGAGAAGAAAATTCTGATGATAATTTAAAAAAGATTCAGACTTACTACCAATTTAAAGATTTTATAAACCTTAAGATGGAAAGGCATAGATTCCCATTTGGAAAAATTAATATCTTAGAAAAATATATGTTTATATTTAGTCACTATTTGTGGGCAAAATATATCGTAACAAAATTAAATAAAGAAAATTACCAAACTGACTTTTACTTCACAAGATCAGAGTGGATTTTTTATTTTTTATCAAAAGAAAATAGAAATGTAACATATGAATGTCACCAATCATCTAAAATTAAAAAAATAATCGTGCCTCATTCACTAAAAAAATCTAAAAGCCAGGTTATTTTTTTAACAAAAGAACTGCAGCGAACAATCTTGAAAAAAGATGACCATCTAAATAAAACAATAACTTTACATAATGGCGTTGATGAAGACTATTTTTACGACAACTTTAAAAAAAATAAAAATGAGATTGTTTATGTAGGAAGTATAAATAGATTTAACAAAGACCGTAATTTAAAATTCCTAATTGATTGTTTCAAAAAAGACTACGTACGTAACAATTATCAATTAAAAATTATTGGAGGTTCAAAAGATGAAATAAAACATCTAAATGAAATTGTAAGAAATAAAAATCTTGAAAGTAAAATAAAAACTATTCCACATCTCGAAAGAGAGAAGACAATTGCTGAAATTCAAAAATCTGACATTGGAGTATTGATCAATTCAAGTTACAATTCTCATTCCGTTTACTTTACTTCCCCACTTAAATATTTTGAATACTTAAGGGCAGGTCTTAAAGTTATTGCTGTAGATTTTCCTGCTCATAGGGATCTTCCATTCGATAACCTTATTACGTTTTTCAAGGAAGATGATATTGATGATTTTGAAGAGAGTTTAAAAAAAACATCATTTGCTGAAACAATGAACTTAAACGAATTTCATAAGATAAGTCTTAAAACAAGAACTGATGTAATTCTAGAATTTATAGCACGCCTGGAGGGAGTCGAACCCCCAACCCTCTGATCCGAAGTCAGATGCTCTATCCAATTGAGCTACAGGCGCATAAATAACACAAAGTAACTGTATACATTTATATAATAGTTTCATTAATGGAAACTATTACTGTATTAAATACTGATATTAATGTAACTAACATTGAAGAAGTTGCTAAAAAATTGACTACAGAAAATGAAATGTCTGTAGCAATATGTAATGCAAATACACTAGTTAGGTGTTACAAAGATAAGAAGTTAAATTCAATGTTAAATTCATTTGATATCAAATGTCCTGATGGTTTTCCAGTTGCAAAATCCTCAAGTATTTTATATAAAAATCAGCAAAAAAGAGTTGATGGATACAACGTTTTTCTTAAGACAATTGAAAAAGGTCTTGAAAATAATACTTCTCACTATTTTTTTGGAAATGAAGAGTTCGTGACCAAAAAAATGATACAAAAAATTAAAAAATCTTTTCCAGATGTTAACGTGGTAGGTTACAAATGTCCTCCAGTAAAGAGTGCAAATGATCTAGCTAGTGATGAATACTTAAGTCAAGTGAAAGATTTAGATCCCGATATCATTTGGGTTTCTCTAGGTTTTCCAAAACAGGAAATCTTTATGAATATATTAAAAAATATGAAAATTTGTGGATCTAACTTGGTGGGTATCGGCGCTGTATTTGAATGGGTTGCCGGAACTAAATATAAAGCTCCAGAAATCGTAGCAAATATTGGTTTAGAGTGGGTCTTTAGACTACTACAAGAACCAAAAAGGTTATATAAACGTTATTTTGTAGATAATATCTTATTTATAATTTACTTTATCAAACAGTACATGACAAGAAAATGAAGAAACTACAAAATCTTAAAGAGAAAATTGAGCTTGTACTTCAAGAAAATGGGTTTAATGAAGATATTGAATTTAGAATATCAAACATCAAAAAATATGACTTACAAATAAATAATATAGTAAAGTATCAAGAACATAAAAAAATCGATTTAATTACTTCAGAATTAAAAAACGTTCTTAATAAAAATGACGATATTTTAAACTTTGAAATTACAGAAAATTGTTTCATTAATTTGGAACTAAATATCGAAAACTTTATTGTCTACTTTCGAAATATTGAAAACAATATAAAAGTAGATAGATCAGAAAAGATAATATTTGATTACGGTGGCCCAAACATAGGGAAGCCTTTACATGTTGGCCATTTGAGATCACTTAATATAGGAAGAAGTTTATACAATATAAACAAAATAGCTGGAAACACTGTAGTAAGTGACATTCACCTTGGGGATTGGGGTATGCCAATTGCACAAATATTAAATTTTTGCGAATTGAACAATTTAGATGTATCAAAAATATCCATAAGTAAACTTGAAGAAATTTATCCTAAAGCATCAAAACTTTATATTGATGACCCAGACTTCCAAAGTGCATGTAAAGAGCTAAACAAAGATTTAAATGACAACAATAACAAATCTTTGCTTAAAAAATGGAAAAATATAAAAGATACATCTTTGCACTCTATAAAGAGTATTTTAGAAGAACTTGATCATTCATTTGACCATTGGTTGGGTGAAAGTGATGTCAACCACTTAATTCCTCAATTGATATCTAATCTTGAAAAAAATAATAAAGTTTCCTTGGATGAAGGAGCATACATAAGTAATGAAGAAACCGAACCAAAGATTCTTATTACTAAATCTGATGGATCGTATTTATATTTAACGACTGATCTTGCAACTGTACTTAATAGAATAAAAAATGAGGGATTTGATAAAACAATTTATATTGTTGATAAAAGGCAACAACTACATTTTAAGCAACTCTTTTCATCATTGAAGTATTTTGATTTTGAAGACAAAGAATATGAACATGTTGATTTTGGAACTGTTAATGATAAAAATGGAAATCCATTTAAAACACGCGATGGTGGTACCAAGCAATTAAAAGATTTATTCGATGAAACCTGTGAATACATCTCTAAAATAAATCAAGATTTAGATTCAGGTTCTATAAAGATACTTGGGAACACAGTATTAACATATAGTGACTTAATAACTAATAGGAAAACTGATTATAAATTTGATCTAGAAAAATTTACAAATATTACTGGAAAAACAGGTATTTATGTTCAGTATTCCTTAGTTCGCGCAAAAAAATTAGTATCTGCATTTACTAATGAATTTGAAAATGAAAGCATAAATTTAATAAACCTGCAAGATGAAGAAAAAGCTTTATTGAAATCTTTTTCTAAATTTGAAAGTTATTTTAAACATTCATTAACTAGCAATGAACCTCATCACTTAGCTGATTATCTTTATGAACTATCAAGCTTGTTTAATTCAATGTATCAAAAAGAAAATATTTTAAGTGAACAAGAAGATGACATTAAAAAAAGAAAAATTTATATTACCTTTTTATTTATTCAATACTCAACACTTTTAATGAAATCATTGGGTATCAATCAAGTAAAAAGAATGTAACTTATTACAAAAAAAGCTGTGAGGTAAAAGTCCAAACAAAAAGTATGAAGCTGTAGGAGAAGGAGTCTGAAATTTGGATTGTTCTCTTTAAGTTATGTTGTAAAAACATTATTAGTGGTACAGCAATGAATCCGGAGAAAGATACAGCTTTCCCAATACTTACTAAGTCATTAACAATTAGGTTTTGAGGGTTTATCAAATATTGAAAAATTATTAAAAACAATAATGACGTTCCTATTACAACTACGATATTTATTATTAAGTCTTTAAAAGTCGAATTATAAATTTTGAAAATATTTAAAAACTCTATTGGAAGAAATAAAATAAAAATACTTAAGCAAAACAATATAAGAAACCATAAAAGACCTTGGGCATTCCATGTGATGATATTTCTTTCTACAAAGCCAATTGACTCAAGTAATAGATAGATCGAATAACCTAGAATGATCGTACCTAGTGAGAATAAATAAAGTCCCAAAATTCCAAAAAAATGTTTTTTTTGTGGATTGATTTCTGATATTTGTACATTTAGATTTTGGTAATCCATAACTAAATATATTAATAATTTTTATATTAAAATAACTATAAATTATGAAATTAATTGACACACCAAACCCGAATGCAAAAAAAATAGATACCGAATCATCTTATTTTAAAGAAAAAAATGTTGTGATAGAACAAGAAGACTTATTAATACAATTAAATGAAGTACAAGGGATTTCATCTGTCTTCTTTGGTCCTGGTTTCATAACAATTACCAAAGTTGAAAATTCCATGTGGGATACAATAAGTCAAGAAATTAAAAACATCTTTGATAGACTGTAAACATGGAAAACTTTAATGAAGATCCTAAACCTGGCAGATTAGTTCTTCCGTTGGTATTAGTTGGTATGATAGCAACCACATATACATTTATTAACCGAGTTGCAACAAATAATAATTTAGAAATAAATACTACTCCTGATGAAATTGTAGAAACAGTAGAACCAGATATTGTAGAAGAAGAAGTAACAACTACTACAACAACTACATTGCCTGGTGAAGTAGTTACATACCTTGAGGAAATATCGTCAGAAAAAATACAATCTATAGACTTAGCAACTAAAGTTTTAGAAGCGAATGATAGATGGGATAATGAAGAGATTTCTTATCAAGAGGCAAAAGATGAATTTGCTGATTTTATTTTAGATGCTGAACAATTTTTAACAACTGTTTCTGAGCCCGGGCCACCTTCAACATTTGCTGGACTTATTAAAAGCCACGAGGAACTCAAAGCATTGTCAGAGCTCATATATGCCGACACTCAAGAACTTCTTGAGGGGCTTACATCATCTGATACAGGTGAAAGAAGGGCGGCTGCTTTAGAATCTTTCAACAATAATATCAACGAGTTTCAAGAGAAAATTGAAGAAATAGTTGCTATAAATACTTCAAATTAAGAAGCGGCTGAACAGACTGTATCTATCATCACAGTTGCAATAACATATGGATCTGCATTTGCATTTGGTCTTCTGTCCTCTAAATAACCCTTTTTATCAACTTCTACCTGCCATGGTATACGGATAGATGCACCTCTATCACTAACACCATAAGAAAAAGTGTCGAACCTCTGTGTCTCATGATCTCCAGTAAGACGATCTTCTATACCCGCACCATAGTTTTGAACGTGAAATTCAGCATTCTTACCAAGTGCCTCGCACCCTGCAACAATAGCATCGTAACCACCATCTTCTCTCATCTGTTTTGTTGAGAAATTTGTGTGCATTCCAGCTCCATTCCAATCACCTTTTACAGGCTTTGGAGTAAGAGTTGCTGAAATATTGTAATCTTCAGCAATTCTATATAACAACCACCTTGCTATCCAAATTTGGTCTCCTATATCTGGGGCTCCAACAGGTCCAATTTGAAACTCCCATTGTCCAGGCATAACTTCAGCATTTGTACCAGAAATATTTAACCCAGCTTCCATACAAGCAGTAGCATGATCTTCTGAGATTGAACGACCATATACTTCGTCTGCTCCTACACCGCAATAATAACCTCCTTGGGGAGCTGGATAGCCTGAAGGGGGAAATCCTAATGGTTGTCCATACTTTAGCGAGTCATATGATTGCTCATAAAATGTATATTCTTGTTCTAAACCAAACATTGGTTCAAACTCAGAAAAGTTTTCAGCGGAAGCAACACATGCTGCCCTTGTATTTGA
>MDSW01034066.1_pt1 | contig 11509 bp, 13 predicted proteins | sample 811171 | NCBI WGS metagenome assembly MDSW01 (sample SAMN05326641, study PRJNA326480) | marine metagenome | isolation source: seawater | place: Atlantic Ocean: North West | collected 2012
CAAAACATCATTGGGCGATATCTCTACTAAATTTTGGTCAAATTACTCCTTTAAATAGAGTTTCAACACGATTGCCTACTCAAATTCAAATAGGTCTGTTTAGCAGTTTCGGTCAAAATATTCAAACTGTATTCGAGCTCCACAAAATGGAGAATAGTGAAGCTTCCCTACATGTTGGGTCAGCTTATCAAATAAATAAAAAAATCACACTACGTTGTGGCTACCAAACTCTCGAAAACCGAATGTTGTCGTTAGGTGCTAGCATTATGCTCAATAATTGGCACTTTGATTATAGCCATCAGCCTTTTGGTGAAAATTTAGGACAAATTCATCGAATAAGTTTACGTATGCGAAGTGGACAATAAATCAATGGAACAACAAAAAAGAAGACTCGAAAAAAATTCTCGTCTTTCTTATTACCAAACTATTTTAAGAAATACCAGCTTATACTCAGGAATTTGTGTGCTAATTTTTAGTTGTGGTGTGAGTGACAATAGTGAATCCGAGTGTCACTGTACTCCAGAATCTAATGCTATTATTTTTCCTCACTGTGCAGATGCAGATATAATGGCATCAACTGAGAAAGAACCTACTAATCCATTTGCGACCCAATTGCCCGAATGTCCCAGCGGCAAGCAGCTTTTCCTTCTACAACGGACCAGACCCGAATATGCTCTAATCAATGTGCGTACGATCTTTTCAGCTCAACCAGAGAGTCGCAATCCGGAACAATATATAGAACAACTGAGTGACGATTTTATCTTCGTGCCAGATATTGAGGACAAAGCACGGTTCCCTGACGTATTCAAAGAGGACCGAGACCCTGTCTGGAAAATCGAAAATGAACGCGATTTCGCTCGAGCAATTTTAGATCCAGATCGTATAGGTGCAATACGCTTCGTCCGTTGGTTTCAATCTGCTCTCGATGAACGCATCCCTTCCGAAAATCAACTTACAGAAACGTTCATTTTTCCTTATGAAATAGAATTTACCGAAATTTCAAATGCAGATGGTAAAGAGATAAATTCTGTAATCAGCATAGCCGGATTCATGGAGATAGACTTCATCACCCCTACTGTGGAAAATCCCGTTTGGAACATTAAACAATGGAGAGACTTGAGAGATCGTGCCTCCGCGAAGTTTTCTTGGGGGGAACTTCGAGCAATTTTTTCCCGTTGAGCCCAACATCAGGGCTACACTTTAGACACTAAGCATGCTGTTGCTTAGTTTTAGATGTAAAGACAACTGAATCAATCGTGTACAAAGGAAAAGTCAAATGCGTAGTACTACTCTATCCGCTTTTACCTGTATAGTATTAGCACTCACCGCCTGTTCAAACCCGTTCGCTCCTAAAACGGAACCTGGGGAAACCATTGTTAAGGGGCCTGCTCCAGATGCAACTACACCAGAAGTCCTTATGGACAATTTGCGCAGAGCAATGAGAGATCGCGATAAAGATCTATACGAAAGCGTACTGGACCCCGCCTTCTGGTTTACTGAAACCGACTGTGCAGGAGACTTAGTCCTTGCTAATGGTTTTGAACAAGAGATAGAGTTTCTGGGTGGTAGCAGAGATGGATCACGGGAGGGCATTTTTGACATATTTAGAGAATTCGAGTATGACTTTCAACTTATCCAGGAATATATAGAAATAGGCGCCGATTATCCTGAGGCCTTTGAAGGGGATCCCGATGGACACCCAGAAGAAGACTGGCAAGTATTTCGTGGGCGCGTCCAAATGCTCATGCTTGACGAAAATGGGGACGGATTTCGTGTGGACCAAATAATGACTTATAAACTTCGCTTAGCCGATAATGGCCTTTGGAAAATAGTACGTTGGATTGATGACCCTCTCTCCGGAGATTGCGGAGCCGGAAAACCGACCACAAATAGATCAAATTGGTCCAACGTAAAAATAACCGCTAACAAATGAACCGAGATTCTAGGCGTAATACCCTGGTCAAATCGGAATCATCACATAATTGGCATTTGTTGATTTCGATAGGCCTTTTGGTGTTCGCCTCATTCACTTTACTAAATTACCACAATCAATATCAGATAACATATGAGCCACCGATTCCTAAACCCACAAATCCTCAGACACCGGAACCAGCGGAAAACGTAAAACAATTTTCCGACAAATTTTTCGTCTATATTGACTCCGTCTTAATCGAATATGGAATAAGTACAGATCTAATAATAAAAAAACGAAATCTATTAGATGAAATAACCATCAAAATTCCAGCCGATCTACCAATTCCCCAGGTCAATCTTGTTATCACCTTAGCTACGCAGAACCTTGGAGGCACTGTCATTTACGTCGTAGAAAACGACAAGAATAACAATGTTAAAATGCAAATAGGATTCAATGGGATACATACGACTAATATTACTCTTCAAGAACACAAACAAGAACGATCAACAGGGCAAATTAGTGTAATCGTCGACAGCATCAAAACCGTCAACAAAATAGTTGCTCGAATATGTAAAATCCAACAACCACTCATACTTTCAATAATGTCAGAAAATTCGTCTATCTTTAATAGTCTGAAACACTGTAGTCACACGCTTGAATTGAAATCAACAGATCTCGAATCCCTTAAATCCATTGCAATCAAAATTGATGAAATAGACGGCCTAGAGACAATAAAACAAAGATTGTGGGATTTAGGCAGACAGGCTAACGAGTCAAACTCCATCACTGTTATCGTTCAACCCCGCGTGAATAGCCTATTAGCCTTAGAGGAAATACTTCCACGCCTAGAGCGGTTCGGGCACGAATTCAATTCAAATCCTGTAATAAATCAATGACTAAGAATTTTTATCACGAAATCCTTGCAGAAGATAAGGATACTAATGCCCGCGCGGGTATTTTACACACCCCACATGGAACAATTAATACACCTACGTTTATGCCAGTCGGTACTCAGGCAACTGTAAAGACTTTAGATCAGGAAAATTTACGACAAACCAATTCGCAAATTATTTTAGGAAATGCATACCATCTGTATTTACGACCCGGTCATAAATTGATTGATAGAGCTGGTGGACTACACAATTTTATGAATTGGCAACAGCCAATTTTAACAGATAGTGGAGGATTTCAAGTCTTCAGCCTAAAAGATCTAAATAGTGTTGAGGAAGAGGGTGTTACGTTCAGATCTCACTTAGATGGATCAACTCATTTATTTTCGCCAGAAACTGTTATGGAAATTGAGCATGATATAGGAGCAGATATAATTATGGCATTCGACGAATGCACTCCTTTTCCCTGTGAATACCAATACGCAAAACAGTCTATGGAAATGACCCTTCGCTGGGCGACCCGTTGCAAACGACAACACGAAATACTGAACGAAAAGCGCATACATCGATCACCCCAAGCTTTGTTCGGGATTGTCCAAGGAAGCATCTTCCCCGATCTCCGAATTCATTGTGCAAATAATTTAGCTTCTATGGATTTTCCTGGATACGCAATCGGAGGACTTGCAGTGGGAGAGCCTCGAGATAACATGATGGAAATAATAGCAGAGACGACACCACATATGCCAGCTAAAAAACCTCGTTATTTAATGGGGGTTGGACTTCCTCATGATATGGTCGAAGCCGTTGGACTTGGCATAGATATGTTCGACTGTGTTGTTCCTACTAGAAACGCTAGAAACGGCACTGCTTTTACAAAACATGGACGATTAAGACTAAAAAATGCCGTACATAGCGAAGATAATCAGCCTATAGACGAAAACTGTCAATGTAAAACCTGTCAAACTTATAGCCGATCCTACCTTCGACATTTATTCCAAACCGGCGAATATTTAGCCTTGCACCTGACCTCTTTTCACAACATTTTTTTTTACAACCAAATTATGCACGAAGCACGAGACGCAATTATTGCAGGTGATTTTAAATGTTGGCAGAATCAGTTCTTGACCTCCTATAAGGATCGCTAACGTAAGAAGATTCAAACCTCAATAATTTCACAAAAATGAGAATTCTAAACCTAACTTTAACCTGTGAAACTTATGATAATATAAAGAGGCCATATCAATAATGTTCTGGATACCCTTGTCATTTTTCTTAGAATTCGGTTTCGGCCAACTCTTCAAATGGGCGCAACAACGTGGTTGCTTCCTTCCAGCCGCATTAGTAACCAATTACCTCACACTGGCTCTTCTTCTTTTCGTTTATTTCAGTTTTACCAATCAGTTAGAATTTGATAGTAAAGTAATTCAGGTTGGATCAATCACTGGATTCGTTTTCATCGTTGCCATGCTATTGATGACCAAGGCCTTATCTCTAGTACGCGTCGGGTCAGTCCTTACATCATTTCGAATGGCTATTCTCATCCCAATTTTATTTTCTGTAGCTATATGGGGCGAAACGGCTGAGCCGATACAAATAATAGGTATCGGCTTATCAATTATATCATTAATTCTAATGACCCAGGGATATGCTGGATCAAATAAAATTGGCCGTTGGGGACAATTCGCACTTATCCTTCTTGTCTTTTTCGGACAGGGCGCCAGTATGACCTGTTTGAGATGGGTACGCTATGCAGGCTTAGAGGATCAACTTTTACAAGTCATTATGGTGACAGGTGCAGTTGCCGGATCACTAGGAGTACTATATTTAGCCTTAATTCAGACCAAACCTTCCTATAAAGATATAAGCATTGGAGCCGTGATCGGAACTTATAATTTATTCGGACTAATCGTCCTCCTCACAGCACTTAATCATGTTTCAGCTACTGTCTTTTTCCCCCTCATGGGTTGCGTAGTGGTAACATTAGATAACCTAGCGGCACATTTTTATTGGCGGGAAAAACTAGACCGTCAGGCGATAATTGGTGTAGGTTTAGCTTTAATTGCAATAATTCTCGTAGGCTAAGCTTCAAAATTAATAACTTATAATTCGGTATCGCCTAAAATCATATCTATTTTTTTGAGCTCTTTTTCAGAAAAATTTTTATTATCCAAAGCTACTAAGTTATCATGTACTTGATTTGGATGACTAGCTCCGCAAAGCGCGGTGGTGACTCCATCTTGCCGTAAAACCCATGCTATGGCCATCTGTGCCAAAGTTTGTCCTCTTTTAGCTGCATGATCATTTAATTTTTCTATTTTTGTTTTGGTTTCTTCATCAAGTAATTTTTTCAACCAGTGTCCAGGAATAGATGCCCGGGAACCATCAGGAATACCATTCAAGTATTTATCCGTCAGCAATCCCCCATTAAGGACTGAAAACGCCACACAACCAATACCTCGTTCCTGCAGTAGATCAAACAAACCCGTTTTTTCAGATTGCCTGTTCAACAAATTATATTTCGGCTGATGAACTAAACAAGGTGTTCCTAAGTCTTCGAGAATACCTACCGCTTCAGCGGTAATTTGTGACGGATAATTTGAAATACCCACATAAAGAGCTTTCCCAGATCTGACAATATAGTCTAAAGCTCCCATTGTTTCCTCCAAGGGCGTCTGCGGATCGGGACGGTGATGGTAAAAAATATCTACATAATCAACTCCAAGTCTTGTCAAACTTTGATCTAAACTGGCAATCATATATTTCCGTGATCCAAAGTCACCGTATGGTCCAGGCCACATATCCCATCCAGCCTTTGTCGAAATAACAATTTCATCTCTAAATCCTACCAGATCATCCCTAAGAATCCGACCAAAATTTTCTTCGGCTGAACCCGGGGGAGGGCCATAATTATTGGCTAAGTCAAAATGGGTTATCCCATTATCAAAAGCAGTGAATATAGTTTCCCGGGCATTTTCGAAAACATCCACATGACCAAAATTATACCATAAACCCAAGGAGATTGGAGGTAGTTTCAGACCGCTTCTTCCGCACTGTTCATATTCGATGTTTTCGTAACGAGATAATTTGGGAATATATTTCATAATTAATCCTTGCAATCAAAATGACTAAACTTTTTTATGCGCCGCTGGCTTGAATGGAACATCATCGGGGAAAGTAGCAGACTCTGGCGGAAACGCACCACAAATCTTACCCTTTTTTAAGGCCCACCTACTAAGTTCCCTTTTCCGATTTTTGTTAATGATCGGGTTTGTCCACACACCTGCAATCGCTATTCTACTACTCAAGCTCGGGTTAGGGGGGCTATAATGCCAAAGACTGCTGTGCCAACATACGACGTCGCCAGGTTCACATTCGATATGTACTATTCCTTTTTCGGCAATCATGTCTGAAACGAGATCTCTAGGTAATTCAGCGTGCAGGCTATCATCATATACTACATGAGGAACGATTTCGGTCTTATGACTACCCGGTATAAACTGGAGGCAACCATTCGACTTTCTTGCCGGGTCAAGGGCCATCCAGGCATTAAATGGCTCGGTTTCGCCGTCACGCCATAATCCATTGTCTTGATGCCAAGGCGTTTCTGATCCTGTCTCAGCAGGTTTAACAAAGACACTATTGAATTTAACAATTATGTCTTCTCCTAAAAAATATCGAGCAACAGATAACATGAAATTTCCTGTATGGAAACTGTGCCAAATTAACGGAGAATTTGAGCAAAAATTTCCAAGCTTACGAAACCGACTCGCTTTAGCTTCAGGGGAATCACCCATTGGATCCATCGGATCTTTGTCCGGAGATCCCGAGGGTTCAGGTTTCATTATTTCATTCTTAATGACACCTCGCATATCATAAGCTAAGTCGCACGGAACCACGCCTCGTAGAATGAAATAGCCTTCTTCATTCCATTGGGTTAGTTGATCACGATTTGGCTCCCAAACGTCCATTTCGGTTTCTCCTATATTTGCTCGTCGCCAAAAAAATGTCGTGCCCCAAAAGGACACGACTAAATTTTAATTCAATTAGCAAAATTTATTTAATAAGTAAATCGGTCAACCAAACTTAGGAAACCTAAAAATTGCGATAACATTTGCCTGCCGGCTATCCACGCTTTGCGTAGTACTCTACAATCCTAGCTACATCCACCTCGACAGAAACAGAATCGGGGCCGGGCGTTCCTATAACCGTTGCAGTCATCTGTGCGTAGTTGCACTCTAACCAATCAGGACGTGTCAAACGTATACTCGTGATGGCATCCTTGATGTGCGTCAATTCTCTACTTTTCTCTTTCGGAGAAATTACATCGCCTACCGCTACGCGGTAAGAAGCAATATCAACACTCTTTCCATTAACCTGTACATGTCCATGACCTACTAATTGCCGAGCAGCTGGAAGGCTCTTTGCAAAACCCGATCGGAAAACAACGTTGTCCAAACGACGCTCGACAAGCTCTATGAGCTTGTCGCCTGTGGTGGTTTGACTTCGGCGAGCTTCCTTTACCAACCGAGCAAGGTGCTTCTCCCTCAACCCATAATTAAACTGTAATTTTTGTTTTTCTCGCAACTGAACAGCATAATCTGATTTCCTTGGACTCGATAGTCGTTGGCCATGTTGACCAGGACGCGTCGTTCGATGTTCCATACTCTTTCCTGTGAGCCCAGGTAGATACGTCTCAAGAGCCCGCATTTTTTTTACTTTTGGTCCGGTATAACGCGCCATTATACTATTCTCTCCAAGCCTGTTAGAAAATCAGTGGTATCAGTTCTTAAAAGCAAACTGACTACTAAGCAACCAAGAACACCATCACAAGTACAATCATGGACGGCCTCTAAAAATATAGATGTCCCAAAATTTGTCAAGTTTCTGTTTTGGTGCCATGCGTAATTTCAACGAACTCATCCAACACGAAACTTTTAATATATTAAAATGTCGGTCTATTCACGACAACCTGTCACTATACGACGTATGAATAAATCGACATTGTGTAAACAATTATTATATTACCTTAATCGAGATTACTGTTAATCCAAGTAAATACTAAACAGAGAGGTTTAAACGTGTTTGATCTAATCTCATCCGCTTACGCAATGGGAGCGCCGCCAGCCGGTGGTGGCGAGCCGAGCCCAATAGCTTCCTTGCTTCCTTTTGCTCTCATGTTTCTGGTTCTTTATTTGCTGATCCTCCGTCCCCAAATGAAAAAACAGAAACAACAACAGCAGATGATCGATGAATTGGAAAAAGGAGATCAGGTTGTTACAAGCGGTGGTATTCATGGCCTTATCCAAAACATCAAAGATGACATTATCGTGCTAAAAATAGCGGAAAATGTAAAAATCGAGTTATCTCGTTCTGCTGTCTCGCGAGTTGTTAACACAGAAGATGATAGCAAGTGAAAGTAGTTTTTATGGGATCGCCGCAGTTCGCTGTTCCGTCACTAAAAAGTTTAGTAGCGAGCAGACATGATGTGCTTGCAGTAGTAACGCAGCCCGACCGACCGAAAGGACGTGGACAGAAATTAACCCTAACTCCTGTGAAACAAAATGCTTCGGAACTTGGGTTGGACACCTTGCAGCCTGAATCTTTGCGGAATAAGAATTTTTATCAATCTTTAAATGCTCTCGAACCAGACCTATTTGTCGTAGTCGCATTTTCCATTCTACCACGCAAAATCTTGATGATTCCAAAGTTAGGTTCGATCAATCTTCATCCTTCACTTTTACCAGCCTATCGAGGCGCAGCACCTATAGTCTGGGCAATTGCAAATGGAGAGAAGAAAACCGGTCTTACCACTTTTCTTCTCAACTCAGAAGTGGATTCGGGAAATATTCTCCTTCAACATGACGTTCCTATACATCCGGAAGAGACTGCCGGCACACTTCAGGAGCGATTGAGTATTCTTGGAGCAGAACTGATTACAGAGACAATAAATAGAATCGAAAAAAAATCCCTTGATCCCAAACCACAGTCCGATAGTAGAGTTTCATACGCACCAAAATTAACTAAAAACGACGGGAGAATAGAATGGACTCTGCCCGCTGAAACCATTCACAATCGAGTCCGTGCATTTAACCCCTATCCAGGGGCGTTTACGATGTACGAAGACAAACCACTCAGAATACACCAAACTTCACTTGTCAAAACTCAATACGAGGTGCCAGGCCAAATTATTGAAGCGGAACGAGGTGGCCAATTAATCGTAGCCTGTGGCAAAAATTCCTTGTCCTTACTTAAATTACAACCTGCTGGAAAAAAACCAATGACGAGTAGTGCGTTTCTCAATGGTAATAGTTTATGTGTCGGGCAAATCTTAAACTGATCTTTCTCAGCATTTTGTTTCTTTGCAGTGTTAATTTGCAAATCAGTATAGCCGAAGAAACCTCGAAACGCGATTCAGTTAGCTATAAATCGGTTCCAAAAAATGCATTGTTTAAATCACTCGTCATGCCTGGATGGGGCCAATGGGAAAATAAACGCCACGTAAAAGCATTAGGATTTGCAACATTGTCAACTTCCTTGCTTTTATACTCTTTAGACGCTCAAGTTGCTTTGTCAGAAACACAATCTCCTTCCCACCATCAAGATCTTACTGCAATGCGTAATACCCGTATCTTGTTATTCTTTCTTTCTAGTGCCTTAGCGGCTATTGATGCGTATGTAGATGCACATTTAGCTGATTTTTCGAAAGGTTATACTGTCGACTCAAAAATAAATGGCGCCGTTCTTAGATTTTACAAAGCCTTTTAAGGGGATCTATATGGGTATTTTGAGCGATTCGGAAATAAAAAGATTTTGGAAAGAGGGGTATTTAGTATTTGAGCGTCTAATCCCTGAGACAGACCTTGAACATTACATGACTGTCTTCAACGAAATGGTTCAGAATGCCAATGACTTAGAAGATCATACAGGGGCCTATTTCCTCGAATTGGATACAAACAACAGACCAATCCCCCAAAAACTCCACAAAGTTCAAGGTGTTTGTGTAGCGGAACCCAGAATTTTAGCCATAGCAGGACAAAAAGAAATTCTCGATAGAGTTGAAGAGTTTACAGGTCCAAATATTGATGTATTTGGAACAAAGTTTTTTCCTAAACTTCCTGGCGGAGGAACTTCCACAAACTGGCACCAAGACAATTTTTACTTTGGAACTAACTCGTCTAAAATAATTTCATGCGGCATCTATCTACAAGATGCCGATGAGGAGAATGGGTGTTTACAGGTAATACCAGGGAGTCACATAGAGAAACGGATCCTTGAACATTCACCACAGTCCGGTCGACATGGATCTTGGACACGCGTTGATGATACCCTTCGAAAGACGCTCCCGGTCCCCGCCGGCAGCGTGGTTATATTTTCTGCAAACTTATTACATGGCGCCGTAGACAACACCTCCTCTGTGCTTAGTCGCTACAGCACTGCTTGGCACTATATCCCAGGCGACCTTTCCCTATCAAGATTCCCACGTGGAGTTTTTGAGGATCGCCATACAGTGAGGGGGATCTAAGGAATAACTTTATTATTCGAAAATTAAAGCCCTTTCTAATCGATCGAGTACGTGCTGTAAGCCACCGAAGAAAAAAATAAGAAGTGAGTTTTTAAAGACACAATTGTCTGAAAGCAACGATTTTCGAGCAATAATCCCAACGCGAAAACACAGATATCGCATATCTCGATATATACAAGACCACGAATAGATTACAAAAGCTAGAAGAATCAAACACATAAACACACAAAAAATTGCATATGTAAGAAATCCAAACGTCCTTAATGGTCCCTATTTCAATCGAAATATTACGTAGTGCTATTCACATTACTCTCTTGCTAATATAATTGGTGATATCTAACTTGATGAAAATATTGAAAGGGACATAGTATGAAAACCAATTTAATCCTATTCTTGGCATCAATTTTCTTCGGTGCACTCATTTTTTCCTGTGGCAACGACCCTGTAAGAAATGAGCTACCTCCCAATTTACCGGGTCCAATTAATACAGATTCATCAACGCCACCGGAATCAGCAGACATAGCTTTAAATCCGGAGAAAGAATTAAACGGCCGTTACATCGGGAAAATACGCTTGAGCAAAGGTGAGTTAATCATTAACGAGCAAAATCAATTGATCGAAATACAAGTCAGCGCAACCGCTCTCTCCAAAGTAAAACAATTTGAAATGGTACTGCACGCCGAACCAAATGATTCATTCGACCTATCCGGTTCAGAATTTGTCCCTGCCCAGCCATTTATTAGCCCACCGAAGAGCATAGAAACGACAAGTGATGGAATGTGGCGAACAGGTGGCGCAAGTATCTCGGGAGAGGTCAATGGAAATGCAACTTTAGGAACGTTGAAGTTAAAAACCGGGGTTGGATTCGAGACAAGAAACAACGTCACGCTTCAACTCGATTTTTTCTCAATTGGTCCAAGTTCATCAGATCGTGATGATTACTACAGAAAAGACCTATCTGTTGGAATAACCGTAAGCACAAAATAATCGGCAGTTCTAAAATAATTTTTTATGTATATCATCTTCCTACATCAACAGTCTCTTGACCAAGAAGATCAATAGCTTATCTTTTCCGACCTATAATGGGGCTGTAGCTCAGTTGGGAGAGCGCTTGAATGGCATTCAAGAGGTCAGGGGTTCGATTCCCCTCAGCTCCACCATCTCATTTTCGACGCAACCTTC
>MDSW01052344.1_pt1 | contig 11509 bp, 14 predicted proteins | sample 811171 | NCBI WGS metagenome assembly MDSW01 (sample SAMN05326641, study PRJNA326480) | marine metagenome | isolation source: seawater | place: Atlantic Ocean: North West | collected 2012
TCCTATAATCTCCTGCTCTTTATTTTTGTATGGAGCCATTACCATAGAAAGTCCTGAGTGTTTAAATAAAAAATTTTTTGACCCAATAAATATTTGAACGCCTTTGGCTTTTCCTGCATTTTCTAGAATATCAATAAACGAAGTTTTTCTCTCAATTTCATCAAACAGACTTCTAATTTGATCAAGGTCTTTTGCCACTATTTCTTCTTTTAATAAATTAGATTGGCCGTGCATAAAAATATAGGGGTTGTTTACATTGGGAGGATTCTCAATTATGCCTTTGCGTATTAATTTCGATGACAGTGTTTCGATTTTATTTTGTTGATTGTGAATTTCTTTTTCAATGTTTTTAATTATTTCACTGATATTTTTATTATTAAATTTAGCGTTTAAATAATTCGATGTTTGCTGAAGTGTACTTGGGTTGTACTTTCCTTGATCGTGAATAATTCTATTTTCTATTTCTCCATTTTCATATGCGATAATAAACATAATTTCAGAATTATTGATTCTAATAAACTCAAAGTGTTTTATTTTTTTATTGTATTTTGGAGCTATAACTATGCCTGCATAGTTTGAAAGCCCAGAAATGGTCTTTGATGCTTCATCTAAGACATCTTGGTAGGATTTGCCCTTAGATAGACACTGTTGTTCAATATTTTGTTTTTCAGAATTTGAAATTCTTCCAAATTCTAAAAGCCCATCAACAAAAAATCTCATTCCTTTATCTGTTGGAAGTCTTCCTGACGATGCATGAGGAGCGTACAAAAGTCCCTCTTTCTGCAAATTAGAGAGTATTGTTCTTATGGTTGCTGATGAAAGATCTATGCCACCTCTTTTCAAAATTGTCTCTGAACCAGAAGGCGAGCCTGTCTCAAGATAAGACTCAACAACACTTTTAAAAATTTGTTTTGATCTATTGTTTAATTCCGCATATAAATTTTCTGACATAACAAAAATAAATATTTTATAATTGACTAATAATAAAATTATATGAGAAAAGATAGGGCGTTTCATGAAATGAGAGAAATTTCATTTGAAACAAATATAAATTTACATGCTGAAGGCTCTTGTTTGGTAAAATTTGGCAATACACATGTTATATGTACTGCATCAGTTGATGAAAGGGTGCCCCATTGGTTAAAAAACTCAAACAAAGGTTGGGTTACTGCTGAATATGGCATGTTACCAAGATCAACAAATACAAGAATTGATAGGGAATCAGCTAAAGGTAAACAAAGTGGCAGAACTCAGGAGATACAAAGATTAATTGGGCGGAGCCTAAGATCAATAATTAACTTAGAAAATTTAGGTGAAAGACAAATCAAAATAGATTGTGATGTGATACAGGCAGATGGTGGCACTAGAACTGCATCTATTAGTGGTGGATTTGTGGCCCTGTATTTAGCAATTAAAAAACTAAAGACCAATTACAATATACAAAAGCCTATTATAAAAGATTTTATTGGAGCGGTATCTGCAGGCATTATTAATGATAAAGCAAATCTTGATTTAAATTATGAAGAAGATGCGTCTGCACAAGTTGATGCAAATTTTGTAATATGTGAAAGTGGAAAAATTGTAGAAATTCAAGTTTCGGGAGAAGAATATTTTTTTAGTAATGAGCAGTTTGAAAGCATTTTCGAACTTGGAAAAAAAGGGGTTTCCCAAATTATAAAAAAACAAAAAGAAGTTTTGGTTTAGCCTTGAAAAAAGTTTTATTTTTTTCAAACAATAATAACAAAACAAATGAAGTAAGGGGTATTTTTAATAAATCTAAGTTAAAAATTTTAAGTTTAGATAATTTTTCTAAAATAAAAGAACCAAAAGAAAATGGTAAAAGTTTTGCTGAAAATTCAAAAATTAAATCTATTTATGGTTATAAAAAATTTGGTATACCTTGTTTTTCAGATGACTCAGGAATTTGTATAAGTGCTTTGAAAAATAAGCCTGGGGTCAATTCAAAGTTTTTTTTAAATAAATTCAAAACAAATGATGATGCATTTAAATATATTATAAATAAAACTAAATCATTAAATGATAGTAAGGCATATTTTGTGACAAGTATTTGTTTAACTCTTAAACTTGGTCACTACATATTATTCGAAGGAAAAATATGTGGGAATATAGCAGATAATCCAAAGGGTTGTCAGGGTTTTGGATATGATCCAATATTTATTCCAAATGGGCAAAAAAAAACTTTTGCAGAAATGGGGACAAAAAGAAAAAATATAATTAGTCATCGGGGTTTAGCTATAAATAAATTAAAAAACTTTTTATCAGTTTAGTTTTGTTGCAAAACCATCAGAAATTTTAAGTATATCAAGCTCTCTCTCAATAATGTTATTTTTAAAATAAAAGCGTCCATCTATACCGTCAAATTTTAATTTTTCATTATTTAATAAAGAATAAACGTTGTTTAGATCCATATTGTTGTTGTATATATAAGAAAGAAGACCAACTAAATCATACGGAAGGGTTGATGTTCTCATAAGTTTGGAACTATATATGTCTACAAACTCTTTAATTAATTCTTCTCTTTTTTTTACTTCTACACCAGGAAATATTGCCTTTTGCAATGATGGCTCAGTAAAAAAAACAGGGTCGTCCCATACTCCCGTTCCAACAAATTGAACGTTGTCAGGATCTACGTCATAATAAGGCAAAAGAGGCGCAACCTGTAGCAATCTTATGCCATAATCAGCTATTATAATATGTGTAAAATCTAAATCTGCTGTTGTATTAAACTTTGAAAGTTTTTTTAATCTTTTTTTTGATTCTTCGTCTTTTCTTGATGACAATATTTTTTTTTGTCTATCAAGCTCATATTTTCTTAATTCATATTTCCCCAATTCCTTTATCGACTCTCTTACATTTGTTAAATCTTCATCATATGATGCTCTATTAAGTATTATAGAATCACTCTGTTCTGCGACTTCATCAATTAATTTGTTAATTTGATATCCATAAAAATTTTCAGGATAAAGTAGGGCAACTCTTGAACCTTTTGGAAAGTTTTGGAAAAGAATTTCTAATTCGTTTTTTGGAAAAAAATTAATTAAAAAAACACAATCTTTTGCTAATTCTTTTTTTGAAGAAAAAGAAAAAAACAATACCCCTTGTTTGCAGTACTGATTTAGCAGCTTTGTTTCATCTGTATTAAGCGGTCCAATAAATATCTTTCCCCTTTCTATATTTTTTTCGATTATTGAAAGCATTTCTTTATTGTCTTCATATAAATTTATACTGAAATAAAGATTTTCTATTTTCTTTTTATAGGTTGCGATTTCAATAGTTTGTAAAAATTGATTAGTTATATTAGACTCATTTCTTTTTGGGAGTATTATTGATATACGTTTGCTTAGATTTATATTTGGGAAATTGGCAAGTTTTGTTGCTTTATCTGTTTTTTTGGTTTCTTCCTTATTATTAGATTCAATTTGTTTGTTTTGTTTTTTTATTTCAGTGGTATTATTATTATCAATTTTTACTGTATCGGATTCTTCATGGGTTGAATAAATTATTGGTGAACATGAATTTAATAAAACAAAAAATAACAAAAACAAAATTATGAAAGCGGGTTTATATATAGTCGCAACCCCAATAGGAAACTTAGATGATGTTAGCATTAGATCTCAAAAAACATTGAATGATGTAGATTTTATAATTTGTGAAAATCCTAAACATTCACTTAAATTATTAACAAAATTAGGCATTAAAAAGAAGCTATATACATTACATGACCACAATGAGGAAAAAATTATAGTTATTCTGGGAGAAAAAATATTTAACAAATCTATTGCACTTATTTCGGATGCTGGCTCTCCCTTGATATCTGATCCTGGTTATAAATTAGTGCAACATTATATTTCTAATAATTTACCAATTACAAGTATTCCTGGCCCTTCATCTCTTATTAATGCTTTGCAAGTTTCTGGTATTCCAATTGATAAGTTTAAGTATCTTGGATTTGTTCCAAAATCAAAAAACAAAATAGAAAATTTTATAAATGATCTAAAAAACGAAAACCAAACATCTGTTTTTTTTGTATCAAGTCACAAAGTAACATATTTTTTAGAGGAGCTTGTAGGCAAGATAGGTGGTAGACAAATAAGTGTTTGCAAGGAGTTGACTAAAATTAATGAAAATATTTTTAGAGGATCTGGAAAAAGCCTACTAAATAAATTCAAATTATCCAAAAAAAACTCATTAGGAGAATTTGTCATAACTTTAGAAGGCAATAAAAAACTCAATGAGAATTCAAAGAAAATTACCCCAAATGTTGAATCTCAAATAAAAAAACTTATGAAAAAAAATTCTTTGACTGATGTCGTCGAAATAGTGCATAATTTAACAAATGTTTCTAAAAAAGCTATTTATAAAAAAGCCCTGGATTTAAAGAAGTGAAAAAATATTTAATAGTAATGTTTTTGGGATTAGCTATTATTAATAACATTGGCTGTTCTCCTGCAGGAGTATTGGCCAGTGGGGGTGCGGCTACTATGGGTGTAGCTGAAGGAGAGAGATCTTTAGGAACTGTTGTTGATGACGCTACAATAAAAGTAAATATTTCATCTAAGTTTATAAGCTCAGAAGATAATCTTTTTATAAATTTAAATGTAACAGTCTTAGAAGGAAGGGTTCTTTTAACAGGCTTGGTTGACAATCAAGAAATTCGAATAGATGCTGTTAGAAGAGTTTGGGAAGTGTCTGGTGTTAACGAAGTAATAAATGAAATTGAAATAGGAGATCGGTCAACTTTAAAAGAATATGGAAAAGATCTGTGGATTAATACACAGGTCAAAGCATTGGCAGCCAAAACATTGGGGCTAAGATCTGTTGCTTATAACTTTGAAACGATTAAGGGTAGGGTTTATTTAGCAGGAATATCATCTAGGCCCGAACAAGTAGACAATTTAATTAATGAGATTAAAAAAGTTAAAGGGGTAAATGAAATAGTAAATTATGTTATTATTAAATAATTATACTAATTAATCTTACCTCCCAGTCTTTCTCCGCCAATTATGTGAATATGATAATGGGGAACCTCTTGACCACCATCACTGCCCGTATTCGAAATAATTCTATATCCATTTTTGTTTAAACCAAGAATGCTTATAACTTTTGTTGTTGAGTTAAAAAAATTAATAACCTCATCGTCTTTAGCCTTGTTAATGAAGTCATCAAAATTTATACATTTTATTTTTGGTATTCCAAGAACATGTATTTTTGCTATCGGGTTAATGTCATAAAAAAAAAGTGCTATATTGTTCTCATATACTTTATTGCAACTTATTTCTGATCTCAAAATTTTAGCAAAAATATTATTTTCGTCGTACATTTTGCCTTTTTTTAATTTCTTTCTTAAGTTCTGTGTATGAGATTTTTTTAGAATGTAGCATTACAAAAATATGGTAAATTAAGTCCACTGCTTCTTCAATTGTTCTTTTTTTTGAACCTTTCAAGTAATCTATTATTAGTTCGATGCTTTCTTCACCAACCTTTTGTGCAATTTTTTTTGAACCCTCTTTTAAAAGTTTTTTTGTATAAGAGTTTTTTAAATTGGATTGTGACCTACTTATTATTGTACTAAATAATTCATCAAATTCATTTCTGTTCATCAGATTCTCACATTCACATTTCTTTTTAATAAATATTGTTTAACTTCATTTATACTATATTCGTTAAAATGAAAAACTGATGCTGCTAATAGGGCACTAGCACCTCCTAATGATACCCCTTCATAAAAATGTTCTTTTTTTCCAACCCCTCCGCTTGCGATTACGGGAATTTTTAAAATTTCTGTTGCTGCTTTTAGTAATTCTACATCAAAGCCTTTTTTTGTACCATCTCTATCCATCGAGGTGAGCAGAATCTCTCCTGCGCCTAAATCTTGAATTTTTTCAATCCACTTAAGGGCATTTATTTTTGTATTTATGGTCCCTCCATGGGAATAAACACTCCAGCCTCCAAGATCTTTTTTGGCATCTACGGCAACAACTATGCACTGGCTACCAAAGTGCTCTGACGCTTCTTTTATTATGTTTTCGTTTTTTATTGCTGCTGAATTAATTGAAATTTTGTCAGCACCTGCTTTTAATAAGGATTTTATATTTTCAATGGTTGAAATTCCTCCTCCAACTGTAAGAGGAATAAAAACTTTTTCAGCTGTTCTTTTAACAATATCAATCATTGTATTTCTTTCTTCCAATGAGGCGCTTATATCTAAAAAACATATTTCATCAGCGCCGTTTTCGGAATAATATTTTGCTTGCGTAACTGGATCACCTGCATCTACTAAGTCAATAAAGTTGATACCCTTTACAACTCTTCCATCTTTAACATCTAGACATGGTATAATTCTAGTTTTAAGCATTTTCTTCCAATAGTTTTTGCGCTTTATTAATATCAATATTGCCAATGTAAAAAGATTTTCCAACAATTATGCCTTCAAAATTTGTATTTTTAATTTTTTTTATTTTTTTCAAATCTTCGTATGATTTTATTCCACCGCCTGCTATTAGTTTTTTTTGTGTAAGGCTGATATTAGATTCAATTAAATCAATGTTTATGCCCTCAAGTGTTCCGTCTCTTTCTACATCTGTTAAAACATAGCCCCTTATGTTTGTTGTGTTGAATTTATTAAAAATATTTTTAGTATTTAAATTTGTTTTTTCTTCCCAGCCTTTAATCATGATATTTTTATCCTTGATGTCTAATGACACATATATTTTATCTTTATATAAATCAGCTAATTTGGAAACTTCTTCAAAATTTGTAACTGAGAGTGAGCCAATAATTAAAAAATCAATTTTTAGATCGAAGAGAATTTTTGCATCATTAGCGGTTCTAATGCCACCACCCATTTGTATAGGTATCTTAATCGCATTACGAATATTTTTTATTGTTTCTGTGTTAACATCTTTTCTTCCAAATGCTGCATCTAAATCAACTATATGAATTTTTTTAGAACCACGTTTTTCAAAATATATTGCTTGTTTCACCGGATCTTCATTAAAGACAACGCTTGTATTGTCCTCACCTTTGTGTAGACGAACGCATTTATTGTTTTTTAAGTCTATTGCCGGATATAAGTTCACTATAATTTTTTATAAAAATAAAAACCCTTAATAAATTTGTCGTTTATAAGAGCATAATAAGGATTTTCTCCCCACTTTAGAAACCCCTTTGATTTAAATAGTTGTATTGCAGCTTCTTGGGTTTCTCTTATGTCAAGCTGAATACATTTAACATTGTTTTCTTTTGAAGAGTTTATTGCAAAATCAATCATTGCTTTAGCCAGCCCATAACCCCTGGCCCAAGGGGCAACAAAGTGAGAATTTATTTGGCTAATGTTTTTTTGAGCTTCGTTGTTTGATAATGAAAATGATAGTTGAAGAGTTCCGGCTATAGCATCGTTTAGTCTTCCAACAATAAGTTTTTTATTTTGAATTAAGGCTATGCCATTCCAGTAATTTTTTAGAGTATCTCGAGGGGGTACTGATAGCCAACCAAAACCTCCGCCGGCTTTTATTGCTTGTTCACTTATATTGCATAAATCGGCTAAGTCTATGTCAGATATTTGTTCTAGGTCTTCAACAGATATTCTAATATTTTCTTTTAGCAGAGTATTCATAAACCTATAAAGCTTTCTATTAAAATTTGTCCTTGTTTAGAGCTTTTCTCTGGATGAAACTGAACTCCATATATATTTTCTTTAAAAACAATTGAAGCAAAATTTAATCCATAGTTAGTTTCAGCCACAATATTGTCTTGATTTCTACAATCAAAATAGAAGCTATGAACAAAATAATAGTCGCTTTCTTTTATAAAAAGATTATTTTTATTTTTTTTTAATGGGACGACCTCATTCCAACCCATGTGTGGCATCTTTAGGTTTTTATTAGGAAGTTTTTTAATTTGTCCAGGTATCCAATTAAGGCCTTGATGAAGTCCGTTTTCATAACTTTCAGTTGCCAATAGTTGCATTCCTATACATATTCCTAAAAATGGTTTTTTGTCCTCTAATGCAAATCTTTCAAGCGACTTGATCATTCCTGTAATGTTTTTTAATCCATCAATGCAAGATTTGAACGCGCCTTGTCCAGGAAGTATTACATGGGTTGATGTGTCTATATCAGAAGGTAGTTTAGAAATTATTACATCAACTTTAATATTTTTGTCTTTTGCAGCTTTTTTAAAAGATTGTTGTGCAGATAGAACATTCCCTAAGCCATAATCAACTATGGTTATTTTTTTATTCATCAATGCTTATAAAATGCCTTTCGAAGAAGGAACTATATTCTTAATTCTTTCATCAATTTGAATTGCAGCTTTAATGCTTCTGGCAAATGCTTTGAAGCAAGACTCAATAATATGATGGTTGTTTTTTCCATAAAGGTTTTCAATGTGCAAATTACAGCGAGCCTCATTTGAAAAAGCTTTAAAAAACTCATGGAAAAGTTCTGTGTCCATCTCACCCAGCTTTTCTATACCAAGTTTTACTTTCCAACTTAGTTCTGGCCTACCAGAAAAGTCAATCACACACCTTGAAAGACATTCATCCATTGGAATATAATAAAAGCCATATCTATTGATGCCCTCTTTTTTTCCTAAACAATTTATTATCGACTGGGCAAGAACTATTGCTGTATCTTCAACCGTATGGTGTAAATCTACATGTATGTCGCCGGTGACACTAAGATCAATATCTATTAAGCTGTGGTTAGAAAAAATTTCTAACATATGATCAAAAAATCCAATTCCTGTAAGAATGTTGCTTTTTCCAACACCATCAAGGTTTAATGAACAGGAAATTTTTGTTTCTTTTGTTGCTCTTTCGGTTTTGTCTTTTCTCATAAACGCCCTATTATCAGGAAATTTAATTAATTCTAGTCAAATGACTTGATAAAAAAATTAAAATAGCCATTTTAACTTATAATAAACTATGAAAACAAATAAAATTGATTCAACAACTATAATTGGAATAAGAAAAGATAATCTTGTTGTTATTGCTGGAGATGGACAAGCAAGCCTAGGAAACACCGTCATAAAAGCCAATGTTAAAAAGGTAAGAAGATTGGGTTCTGACAACTCTGTTATTGCGGGTTTTGCAGGATCTACAGCCGATGCTTTTGCGCTTTTTGAAAGACTTGAGACAAAACTTGATCAGTATAAAAATCAACTTAAAAGAGCTTGTGTTGAGCTCGCAAAAGATTGGAGAACTGATAGATACTTAAGAAGGTTAGAAGCAATGATGATCGTTGCAGATAAAGATGTAAGCTTGTTGTTGTCTGGAACTGGTGATGTAATTGAATCAGATGATGGAATTTTAGCTATTGGGTCTGGAGGACCGTATGCTAATAGTGCAGCAAAGGCTCTAATTAAAAACACAAAAATGGATTCAAAAGAAATAGCAGTAGAAGCACTAAATATTGCCGCTGATATTTGTATATATACTAATCACAATATTGTTTCTGAATCTATAGAATTATAATGGAATCAAGTTTTAGTCCAAGAGAAACAGTTTCTGAGCTTGATAAGTTTGTTATAGGTCAAAAAAAAGCTAAAAGGGCTGTTGCTGTTGCTTTGAGAAACAGGTGGAGAAGAAAGCAGCTTGATGAAAATTTAAGAGAGGAAATTGTCCCAAAAAATATATTAATGGTTGGGCCAACAGGTTGTGGTAAAACCGAAATATCAAGAAGGTTAGCAAAATTAGCTGACGCTCCTTTTATTAAAGTAGAGGCAACAAAATTTACTGAGGTTGGTTATGTTGGGAGAGATGTTGAGCAAATAATTAGAGATTTGGTTGAAACAAGTATTAATAAATCAAAAATACAAATGGGTAAAGAGGTTAGGGCAAAGGCTGAAAAAAATGCTGAGGAAAGAATTATAGATGTTTTGGTTTCTAAAACATCAAGTGAATCTACAAGAGAAAATTTTAGAAAAAAACTAAGATCAGGTGAGTTAAGTGACAAGGAGGTTGAAATCCCTGTTGCAGCAAACAGCAATATTAACTTACCAACTATGGATATACCAGGAATGCCTGGCTCTCAAATGGGTATGATTAATTTGGGAGATGTGTTTGGAAAGGGTTTTGGTAAACAAAAAAAAATAAAAAAAATGACAGTAAAAGAATCACACGCCCACCTTCTTGATGAAGAAACTGAAAAACTTTTAGATAATGATAAAATAGTTTCTAGGGCCTTGGATGAGGTTGAGCAAAATGGTATAGTTTTTATTGATGAAATAGACAAAATTACTTCTAGGAGCGAAAGAAGTGGTGTTGATGTTTCTAGAGAGGGGGTACAAAGAGATTTGTTACCTCTAATAGAGGGCACAACTGTCTCAACCAAACACGGGGTTGTAAAAACCGATTATATCCTTTTTATTGCATCAGGAGCTTTTCATCAGTCAAAACCGTCTGATATGCTTCCAGAGCTTCAAGGTAGGTTGCCTATTAGAGTAGAATTAGATAGTTTGTCTAAAGATGATTTTAAGTTAATTTTAACAGAAACACAAAACAGTTTAATCAAACAATATGTTGGTCTTTTGGGCACTGAAAAGGTGGAGTTAGCTTTTGAAGAAAGTGGTATTAATATGATAGCAAGTCTAGCTACTGAAATAAATCAAAATGTTGAAAATATTGGTGCAAGGAGACTACACACTATTATGGAAAAACTATTAGAGGATGTTAGTTTTAAGGCCTCAGATATAGGTCCAGCAAAAATAAGGATTGATCAAGAATATGTTGAAAAAAGCCTTGGAGAATTAATTAAAAGCCAAGACTTGTCAAAATTTATACTTTAGTTATTGATTTTGTCTTTATCCTTGCCTAACGAATTGGGGTGATAAAAAAATTTAAAATAGAAATGGTTGTCTTGTTAGTATTGATGGCAAGCATTTTTGTTTCTTACAATCTGGAACTTGGTTTATATTTGTATTTTAAGGACTTTGATCAAGGTCTTAAGCTTATCTATTTAAAAAAATTTTTTAATAACGTTACCAACATTGGTGATTCATTTTTTTATTTTGTTTTTTGTTTGAGTGGTTTTTTTCTTGTTCTTTTTTTTAGGAAGAGCGAAGGGATGTTTTTTAAAAAAATATATAAATTAAAAAATTTATTTATATATTTAATAATCTGTCTGTTATTTAGTGGTGTGTTGGCTCAAATTCTTAAACACATTATTGGAAGAGCTAGGCCCAACCATAGTCCATTAGAAAATCTTTTTAGTTTTGATTTTTTTACATTTAGTTCGGCCTTTCATTCGTTTCCTTCTGGTCACGCAACGACTATTTTTGTTCTTGCTTTTGTATTCTCTTCAATTGTTCCAAAATTAAAATATGTTTTTTTTACTTTTGCTTTGATTGTGGCGTTTAGTAGAGTGGTTGTGGGCGCTCATTTCTTAACGGATATAATTGGCGGTTTAGTAGTTGCATCAATAAGCTACAAATTGTTGAACGATTTTTTATCTTATGTATCGCTAAAAAGTATTATTCCTAAAAAAAA
>MDSW01188664.1_pt1 | contig 11508 bp, 5 predicted proteins | sample 811171 | NCBI WGS metagenome assembly MDSW01 (sample SAMN05326641, study PRJNA326480) | marine metagenome | isolation source: seawater | place: Atlantic Ocean: North West | collected 2012
GTGTGCTGCGAATCTGTAGTCGTTGCTGTCATAGCAGACGTTCTGTCCGCGTGCAATCTTTTTTCCGCACTCTGTGCAGTCGCACTCGGAGTCGGATACTGCAACTATCAACAGACGGCTCATACGAATGACCTCCATACAATTTTCTCTCCTGGTTTAAGAAGGCTGGACTGAATTTTTGGCTTGAATGTTTTTACAATTTTTGCGTACTTTGATTTTACGATACGTATTCCTTCGCCTGTTGCAAGTTTGTGTGTGTTGATGCAAGGCGTGTTATTTTTCTTGCATACGTTGATCAATTTGTAGTCGCAGCTGAACAGGGTGGTCTTGTGTACGACGGAGAATGCCATGTGCAAGTTGTCAGGTGCATGCAAGCCGTCAGAACCGTACAAGTTCAAGAGATAGTCTGCCATCATTTCGACTTCCTGGGAATTGTCCATAATCTCGACGCTGCACTTCAAGTTCCTCTCTATTCTTTGTGCAATTTCTTCAACAGTAATTCCTGGAGAGATTGCGTCAAGTTGTGCGGTAATCTCGCGTATTGCGGTTTCGCTTAGAAGAACTGTAGAGTTTGAGAAATCATAGTTTGTCTTGATAGATACCAAGTAGTTTGGATTCTCAACGCTTTTTCTGATTACGCAGGAATCAAAAGAACACAAGTCAGAATTGTTTTTTGACATGGTCTGTGTGTCATTCTCCTCACATATGTATGTTTCATATAATCTATCTGTTGTTATCATTTTCATCACATTATATGTTACGTTAAACTATGATATAAGTATACCTGATAAAACCATTAAAATTTATGCCTAGATCTAATTTTTACCTAGATTATATCTAATTTCAATTTAAAATCGAGTATATTTTGATCGCTATTGCCTATAGCGATCTAATTTTAGATTCTTAATGTTTATAATCTATATTATATCATATAATGACATGGCAAATGAAGAACAGGTTGCACTATTAGAAAAGGCTCTGGCAGACATGAAGGGATATGCCATGCAAGATGAAGACAGACTATATCGCATCAAGCCTATTGATCATAAAAAAATTAAAAAATTTCTGGAGGAATCTCCTGACAGATATCTTGACGTACGCGATTTTATCAGCAAGGCAATAGAGATTTTCTATACATGGGAGACCAATCCCTTGCGCGCAAAAGCTATGATGATGGAAATGGAACAGACAGTTCCGCAGCTTGCTCAGATGAAGGCAATGATGAAGCCGGAAGAGTTCGAGGCAATGAACAAAGATAGACTGGAAAACGAGCCAGGACTAGAAGAGAAGATAGACAGATTTCTAAATGAGCACCCAGCATACCTTGTTTCAGGTAGACAGGAAATTCAGAAAGAGACGAGTGCTATTGAGGCACAGGAAAAAGAGAGACTGTCAAAGGGCGACTTGCAGAAATTAATTAGCTCGCAAAAAGATTCCATCAAGTTCATTCAGGACACAGACTTTGAGAGCATTGTTCCAGTTGATGGACAGACTGAGATTTATTATGACGGATGGCCGCTTCTGTGGAATTATTACAGCAGAATGCTGCCAGCAAAGATTGCAATCATGGCGATAGCTGACATCATGCACAAGAACAAAAGTCCCGTAATAGAGCTTGACGAAAACAACAAGGCTCACATTTACGATATTGCAGAGGAGCTTTCAGAGATTCTAATAAAAGAGGAAAAGAAAATGAAACTCAAAAGAGAAAACAAGCTTTCCACCGGATTTCCAAAACCTCCGGACATGGATGAACATTTGTCTGACGATACCCAGAAGACGATACTAAACGCAATTTCAAGATACAAGGACAGAATCATAGGAAAGACAAGAAAGGACAGACAGTTTGGAGACGTCTCGTTTGACGGAATGCTAAGTGCACTTGGACTGGTTAGAACGTTTGCAGGAGCGGATGACAAGATAACCTACATGACACTGACAGAAAATGGAAAGATGTTTTGCATGCTTGAGAATCCCGTTCTTAACGGAGACTACAAGTCTGCATTTTCAAGTGAAGAGACACAGTTCATTGTTAGAGAGTTAATCCCGCAGAGAGCTTTGGAGCATAGACTGATGCAGGCTGCCGTGGAAGTTGTTAAATTGCATTCCGAAGGCAGTATGACCTCAAACATATCGAAGAGTCTGGACGACAGGTTAAAGACCGCAATAGAAGACTATTTGCGCTCAGAAAACGATGACCAGATTGTCGGAGCAGATCTTTCAGAGACAATACTGAGCACGACAGAAAGGATTGAAAAGGAAAACGTAAAGCTCAAGGCAGAAAAAAAGAAGGAAAAGCAGACACCCGTTGGGGCATACAGGGTGGCAATAATGGGCAGACTTTCAGAAATGGGCGTGCTCAAATGGACCATAAACAAGGACGCAAGCTCCAGTTATGAGATTGCCGATGCCAGGATTGCAAAAGAACTTTTAAAATAATTCAGGTATTTTTTGTCATTATTCTGGTCAGGTTAGAATTATGCGCAAGCTTATCAATCATTGCAGCTACTTCTTCGCACTCAATTCCCTTGATGTGCACGCCTAGCTCATAATAATTCTGCATTCCACCCTTCGTGAAATTTGCCGAACCAACTACCATTTCATTTCTATTTTTTACAATTGTCTTTGCATGAAGAAATCCAGTAACCCAAGGTGCAAAGCTGTGTCCTGATTCATTTTGGTGATTTTCTTTTTCGGTAGAGCCGTGAAAGTTACGATCGCATTCAGAACAATACCAGTAAGACTCAAAGTCAGAGATTGTAACGTTTCTCTCTTTGTTAAGCTCCAAAAGTATTTCATAGACATCCGGATGTTTTACTTTGATTTTTGTTTCAATGTCGCTTGCAACAATTACAATTTTTCCTTTGCTTGCAAATTTTTTTAGTGGCTCCAAAAGACTAGTGTCACCAAACGAATACACCAACATGTGAATCTCATTTGTGTCATCGGCAAAAAGATTATGAATTACAGTTTCAACTGATCTCATTCCATGTTTGATAAATTCCGAACCAGTTGCAAGCATTGAAAATTCAGACGGATTGTTCATCGTTTTTCTATGTAGATTTCTTGCAGCTGCAAGGAGAGTTGTCTAGCAATACGTGTCTGTCAAGCCAGTAATTTCTATATTCACATGACGTCTCAGAATTCATCGTGCATCCAAAGCAACATGCACCGTTAAGATCACCCGAGGAAAATTCTTTATCACTACACAAAGGATCGCCTGAACAAATACGAAGTTTGTCAAATGCAATTTCCAACATTCTGTCAAAGTAAGGTGCGAGTGCAAGAAGACCGCCCATCGAACCGTCACCTCCTGACTGCGTAGAATAAAGAAGAATTCCTCCACGTGCTCTTTTTCCGTCAGCGTCAACCTGCAGGTAAACTCTCTCCTGTATTGCAGATGATGAAAATCCTGCATCTTCTCCTATTGCACGAATCAAAAGATGGGAAAGTGTATGCCACCAGACAAACACCGGATGAAGCTCATCGTGTTTGTTTTGCTTTTCGTCCCTAAAGGAAAAATCTTTGTAGCCATTTTCCTTTGAAGCAAATGTTTCTAGCCATTTAGACGACGCGTTCCCTTGTAATTCATAATGATAGTCGTCTGTGTCAAGCCTTATGAACAATCCCTCTCCGTGGTTCACGGCACCAGGGAACCATTCAGTTCTTTCCTTGCCAGATGAAACTTTTATTTTCTCAGAATATCTGACCGGCACAGATTTGTGTTTTGAATTTGGATCATCGTCGGCTTTTGGTTCTCGCCTATATCCTGTCTGTACAGATACTGTAGAAAGCATTGTAACAGGAGATACTCTTATCGTCATTCCGTTCTCGCATGTGAAAAGTTTGTTCAAGCCATGCTTCATCTCAAAGTATGTGGAGCTTTCATCTTCAGGATTGGCGGGAATTCCTCTGTCTGAGCCTTTCATGAGCGTGTCATATTCATCCTGTAAAAGCTGGTAGTATTCCTGAGGCTTGTAAGGTGCAGTGACATCGTTAATTATAGGCTCTAAGCGGTTTTTCCAGTCAAGACCCATTATGAAATCCCTTCTAGGTGCGGAAAATTTTCCGTCTTCAACTAGAACATGAAGTATGAATTTTAGATCATCTTTGTTAATTTTTGTTCCTTTCATTTCTGCTCTTTTCTTTTCAACTAGCAAGGCAGTGCGTATGTCGGGTTCGGCAAACTCGTTATGCAAATCAGAAAGCCCGCTTTTTATGGAAAGAAGCGTCTTAATTTCAGCGAGTCTAAGATTTGCAGCTGATTTTTGTATTATCATCATTTGCCTGTCGCATTTCTCACTAGTTATATGCGGAGCTACGAACTGATGATATTCTTCTTTTTCAGGATATCTGCCTGTACATTTTCTCGCACCGTTTGGGTTCAAGTATGCCTGTCCAAAATCACCCTGCATGTTACATACAGGACATGTAATCTTGATGTTGTTGATTGCCCCTCCTGGATTTTCATACAGAAAATACGGAGGTTCATTTTTACATTTTTGTGCTTTGTGAACCAGAAAGTGCCAGTCAACCTCGTCAAGATGGCCTTTAGGACAGATCATTACAAATCTGATTGCCTCTTTTCCCCCTCCATTCTTCTTAGCTTGTTCCTGCTGAATTTCATTTCCTGCCATACATTCTGGGCAGAATTTAGGAGTATTTTTCATATCTCTGCCCCTATACAAAACATAGCTTTTTGATTTATGATTTCTTGAATTTGTGCAGAGACTCCATAATGGAAATGGGTTTGTTCTGTATATTGCATCTCCCTTCTCTTTCAAGTCCGGAACTTCGGTAATTGTAGGAAGTCGGAAGATTGTAGTGTTTTCACCAAGAAGGTTTTTTGACATCCTTTCATCATGAATTACGTACTTCATTTTGCCTGTACTGAAATCACGTTCATCATCAAACAGACCACTTTTTGTAGATAGAGTGATTACTGGACCTTCTACGCCCTCCAATATTGCGCCAGGTCCAAGGTTATAGATAAACTGCGATGGCCTTACGTTCTGATTTACTTTTTTTCCTTGATTATGTCGATGAGTTATCTCAAATGATGTTTCAGACTCGAGATTTCGTAGTGACGTAGGTGCATTCTTGTATACCCAGCTAACATGTGCTTTTGTATCCTGATGTTCCGCGTCACCAAGCACAACATTGTCGTATTCATCTGTGTGTTCTGTGATAAATTGTTTGTACACAAGTTTGTTGCATTGTGATGCTGTTGATTTCCACGAGTCTAGTGCGGCATTTGTTTTGTAATCAATTGTATATTGCCTGCTTGTACCTGCGGGAAGTTTTCTGGTATCTGGCTGATTTGCTTCCCGTGATGCTACTATTTTGGAAAGGTTTTGTACTGGTAAAAGTGTCCTGTGACTTTGCATGCTAAGTGCATTTTCGTTTGTTCTTAGTTCTGCAGTATCCCTCATGTGTCTTAGAATGAAGACTAGCATGGGGCCCAAGCCTTTTTGTAACACACCGCTTGCAAATGGATAAACTGATGGCGCCTCCACGAATCTATGCAGCTGACGATGATACTTGTTGAAAAATTCATAATGACTGAGGTCTCTTGGCCTTGTTGATCTAAGCATGGTTACAACGAGTCCACCTTTGCTTCTTCCCACACGTCCAGAAGACTGAATGTAAGATGCAGTGGTCTTTGTCTGTCCGTTAATGATCATTAGGCCCAGTCTGTCTATGTCGACTCCAGTTCCAAACATGGATGTGGTAAACAGAGAGTCAGGAGATAAGCCGTCGTCTGGATTACCAGTGAATTTTGCATCCAGGGTTTCCAATATTCCAGGCAGTTGATCAGAATCCGTCCTTCCGGACAGCTCCAGCGGTTCATCTAGTCTGCGCGGTTTACCTACCGAGGAGGGATACAGAATGTTCAGATTTTCCATTCTTTCTTTGATGTCCTGTCTAAACAGTGAGACGCCACCGCCAAGTTCTCTCATTGCATTAAAGTACACCACTTCTGTCCAGAATGGATCTATCTTCTCAGTAATTCCATCTATCCCATCAGTATAGTGCTGCCAGCTTGAGTGTGATAATCTTGCATAAACATGCTTTAATGGCGTAATGGCTCCCTTGGCCGGTGCGGTAACTCCTAGATACAGCCTTCCAGCTTTCGAGTCATCCAGTTGATGCGCGTCATTTTCTGTAACAAAGAATCTCTTTCCAACATTCATTCCGTTTGGGGGAAACACATCTACAGATTTTCTTGCAAATATGGACTGGATGTGCTCGGATGCCTTTTTGATGGTTGCAGTAGATGCGATTATCTTGATTTTTTTAGTCTGTGAGCAAAGTCTGTCAACTGCCGTCTCATAGAGTCCTACCATGCTTCCAAGAGGTCCTTCAATAAGATGCAGCTCGTCTTGTATGATTAGCTCGGGTGGCTCGGTCATTTCTACGTCTTCAAAATTTTCCTCACGAGTTAATCTAGAGTTGTCATTGTACTTGCTGGAAAATCCCCATAACGGGTGATGCTGGTCTGCATTTCCAAAAATTGTTGTGGAACGTTCATTGTAGCTAGGAACAGCAAACTTGTCAACTGTTGAAACTATGACTGACGGAATTTTTGAATATATTTGGTCGTCAACGGTGAATGCAGGTATAGGGATTCTGTCCGAAACGTTTCTGTCACCACCAATTTTGAATGCATCCTGTACATCGACAAGAGATTGTTTGTCGGTCAGAGCCTTGTTTTTGAACTGATTTATTTTTTTATGATTCTTCACATCGTTATTATGAATCCATCCTGTTGGCGTTCCCGCAAACCAAGTTTTTCTCAGATCACATTCTGGATTTGGGCATAAAATTTCAAAATCAGCGGTTACTTCTTTGTTGCTGTGCAGATAAAATCTTTTAAAATATCCAGGACGCGAGGCTCTGAACGGAACGAGTTCTACATCAATTGACGCATCCTTGAACTTTCCTTCAATGATATTCCAAAGAGTATCAATGTCAACACTGGAGATTTTTTCCTTGGAACGAAAAACGGTCAGACTTATTGTCAAATATTCAGGATTAGAGTTTTCTGTCACCGATGAATTTACTATGCTTAGTGTAGAGCTTGAAAAAGTAGTTGATTTTCCGGTGTTAAGAGATGCTACTACTTGTGTAAGAATTTTCTTTTCATCTGTTTTGACTGTGAAAAATAGTTCATGTTCGCCTGAAGGAATTCCTGTTGATGAGATTGAGAGAAGTGATTTGCAGCATGGACAGTTAAGAATTTGTGCAGGTTCTTTATTACTGCCAAATTTTTCTTTGCTTAGAAGATTTATTGCACTGTCATCCCTTCCTTTAAGAACATTCGGAGTCATCGTGCCCCCAATCCACAGTCCCAAGGAGAACTGTGACGAGCCCCATAGAAAATCAGATTTTTCAGTAGAAATCTTTGGCCTCCAGCCGATCGTTCCGCCGTGGCTTTCAGAGACTCTGAGATATTCGCATGCGGTGATTACGGAAAGTGTTCTCCTGAACTGCTGAATTGAGAGAAGACGTAGCGTGTATCTGGTAATTACAGCAGTTCCGATTCCCTTCATCGGAAAACCTTCTGCAAGCCCAAGCCTTCTCCTGTATGCAATAACAAATGCTACCAGCATGAGATATGCTTCGGTCTTTCCACCTCCAGTTGGAACCCACATCAGATCACAGGCATCTCTATTCTCAGAAGAGCTATCGGCAATAGATTCAAGCGACATTAGAATGAATCCTAGCTGGAAGGGTCTGTATTTCATTATTGTTCCTTTCTCCCTATTTTTTGGGTTCCAGTTGAACTGCAGGTCAATTGCCTTGTTTGCAAAGCAGAAAGCAAGTGCAGCTTCCTTGTTTGCGGGATCTGACAGCATCTTAATTGAGGCATCTATTCTTTCAAGAACTGAATTACACTTGTCGACAATTTTTTTTGCCGTATCGGGACTTGTAATGAAGGTAGGATCATTTGAAAGTTCTTCGATCCATTTTTTGTATCCATCATAAAGTGGACGTAATGCCTTTTCTATTTCTTCGGAGGTTTGAAGTTCTGCGAGAAGAGATGGCTCAAAGACAGGTTCCGGTCCATAAGATACATTCCATTCCATGTCTGGTGACGGAATTGAGTACATGGGAACGTATTCTGTCCGCACATCAGGTAAAGCGAATATTTTGTACTGCTCCGGATCATCCAGTTGCTTTCCGTCAATCCATTCAAACGGAATGTCTTTTGCAACTTCTGGATAGTCAAGCTCAAGTTTTGTGTCCGGTTCCCTCTGGGGATCAATTTCCTTCCATACAGCAGATGTCATGTGCCCTCTTGCAAGAAATGTTTTTTCGGAATATTGTACATTCATCATTTCTTCTTCTTCGCTTGGAATGTTTGTGATTACTGTCGGTACCACATGTGTTTCATCAAAGCAGACAACTCGGATCTGCGGCTGAAAGATAAAATCTTCTGGCTTGGGTTTTTTTAATTCATGTTTTTGTTTTTGTTCTTCTGTTTGTTCGATTTCGGTTTGGTTAACAAAATAAATTGAAACAAGATACTGGTCTTCAGATGTCTTTGTCAGCATACCTCTTAGGTGTATGCCGTATTTGCCATCAATTTGATTTCCATTTTCGTCAAACGTATAGGAAAATTGTCTTTTTGTAGGATCATGTCTTACTTCAACTATTGCAAAATGTGGTTCTCTCGGATAGGTGTTATCTGCGTTATTTTTTTTATATCGAGCCCATGTAAGACAGATTTTGAAGTTTAAGGTTCCATTGAACTTTGTTGTAAACGATATTCCCATAGATGATGGATGACTTTTGGGATCCAGTGCGGTGGAATTAAGCGTGAAAACATCCTCACCTTGTTCAAAATCCTCATCCGAGCTTCCACCTACAGAAGGTGTTCCACTATGAGAGGAAGCCGGATCCTCACCATCCATTGTAAATGCTGTTTCGTGTGGCTGCAAGATTCCTGTCAGATATTCACTTTTTGGAAATACATGCATTATTTCGTTAATTCCGTCTCTCGGTCCGAGTATGTCCTTTACCAGCTCAGATACAAAGATTTCACGCACTCCAGATCAAGATACAACTAAGACAAAAGTCTTTTTTCATACGCTTTAAAATTAGAGGGAGTTTTCATTCAGATCCCAATACCCTCCCTTCGAGCCGCTAATTTTGTTTTCCGATTTCAGTTCTGCAAGAGTCGAATCCAAAGTGTCAAGTCTTTCTGCCGTCAGCATGTTATGTCCGTCGTGTAATGTAAATTCAAGCGATTTTACCATGCGTATGATTTCTGACTCTGGTAATCGTCCACCATTGTTTGAAAGCAACCACATTACGCGCATACTGTTTGAGAGTTCCCAGCGTTTTGTTCCGGTTCTATCTGTCTTTGCATCAACAAGATTGATTATTTCAAAGCATTTTTCAAATTCCTGCATGACAGTAGAGTCGGCATATCCTTGATAACGATCAAACACACTCATGCTGTGCGATATGCTGTACATTTCCTTAGCCCAGTTTGTTTCAAATATATTTTTCAACATATCAGTACATTCTTTCTCAAGTTTTTTCTTGTCTGCATCGGTTTGGATCCAAAAAAACTTTGATCCGTTAAACAGTGGAACAAACCTTTCGTACTGGTTTCCAAGATTTTTCAAAATCATTTTTGTCGGCACTAAAACTCTGTAATATTTTACAATCAGATCCTGCACAAAATCATCTATAAAAAAATCATCTCTTATTTTCTTGTCATAAAGACAAAATACACGGTTCACATCAAGTTCGTCAAGCGCATCATCTATTATGTCAGTTACGGCAATATTTCCAATCTTGCGCCCAAGTTTTGTTAGCTGCATTTCATTTTTCTTTTCGGTAAATTCTGCAAGTTCATGTTGACGCATGAATCTCTTTATGTTACTACGGTCTTCGTACGAAGGACAATTAAATGTGACAATTTTTTCTCCAACAAGTTCTTCTTCATCCCAGATTGCGTTAAGAATTGTTTCTGCAACGTAAGGCTTGCGTACCATATATGCGGGTGTTATATTACTCTCGTCAAGAAAATCGTAAGGTACAATCAACGGTGATGGGGATGAGATATTACGTAGCCGTACACGTCTGATTCCGTCAGATACTGCAAGGTATTCGTTAGGTATGTAATCGTTTGAAATTGACGTTTCTTTGTAAATTACATTGCCATTATCAAATTCAAGGCAATCTGTGGAATTGACAAAATGTTTAAGATTGTCTGTCATTGATTCAAGTTCTTCCTTCTTTACACTTCTACGTATACGAACATGTCCGATAATGTTTTCAAGAATTGATTGTTCCTCGGAATCAATCTCTTCTATCATAAAAATTTCTGGAAGTGACGGATGCTCCTCGCGTTCGTCTTCAGAAGTATACCAGACACTGCATAAAAATTGGACTTTTTTGCCTTTCAGGGAATATGCTTTTTCAACAAGTTTTGTTCCAACTTGTTTTGTTCTGATGTGAAAATCCTGCTCATATCCGGTAAGCGGGTTTTTTATTTCTGCTGTCTGCCCATTAATATTCAATAATTCTCCGGAGCATACCAATGTTGCTCCAAGCATCTGGGGTAGTCCAGACTTGTCTGCAGAAATTTCACAGTAGTGCTGCATCTCAAAAGAATATTTGTAGTATCCATCAATAATGTCGTCAATATTTGCAAAAAGAAAGTCATATGCAGAAAGGTCTGCGACAAGACTTGTGTCTTCTACTTTTTTATCCCTGTCAGCCCAAGATCTCATTCTGTTTGCAAGAGGTATGGGTTGTACGTTTGGAAACTTGTAAACTTTGTAATCAATCTTGTTTGCCTCGCTTTCAGAAATTCTCACACTCATCGTAGTTCTGAGTTTTGGACATATTGTGGAAACTGTGACCTGCTTCTCTCCAGGATGGTATTGGTCATCATAGGGAAGAGACTTTGCAAACACAAGACATTGCAAGTCGGTAGTTCTTTTTCCTCCAGGTTGAGATTTCATTTTAGAAACAAATTGCGCAGAGAATTTTATTGGTGCGAGTACATTTCCTACAAAAGAATCCTCGGAGTCTGAAATGTATTTGTAATATTCAAGAACGTACCTAAAACTTCTGATTGCCTCCCTTACCGAGTCACGACCGCTTCCTGCCTTGAGTTTTCCGATTTCATCTGGTTTGAGATTCACAATTGCATCTACATTTTCTTTTTCTGTAAGTGCCATGTACATGTAGCTCATCAGAGTTCGCAATTGACGTTCTCTGAAGAAGTTAGCCTTTGGAATCCATTTTCTCTTTCTATGTTGTGTCATTTTTCATAAACAATTGTAGATCTGAGTAAAAAGAAGTTAGGTTTAAGCATGATCACAAACGGTATCCACGGTATGCATACTAGTTGGCAGATCCTTATCATCTGATTTTCTGACTAGTTACTATGAATCAAAGAGAAAAATTTGCCTCAGATGAAAACGTAGTTTCATCCATCCCGCAGGACTCGAAGAAAAAATCAATCATAGAGAGCCTTGCAGA
>MDSW01098858.1_pt1 | contig 11506 bp, 12 predicted proteins | sample 811171 | NCBI WGS metagenome assembly MDSW01 (sample SAMN05326641, study PRJNA326480) | marine metagenome | isolation source: seawater | place: Atlantic Ocean: North West | collected 2012
GCGGTGGATACGGCGGCGGCGGTGGCGGCGGCGGTGGATACGGCGGCGGCGGCGGGGGCAATCGCTGGTAATTTGATTCTTTGAGAATCAAGTCGATACGAAATGAAAGTCGGTTGCTCCCAAAAAGAGCAGCCGGCTTTTTTTTTGTCCGAATTGTTTGAGCTAAGTGAATTGCAGTTGTGAGTCATCATCCACGGTCGGTGCGTTGTCCGGGTCCAGTGTTTGCTCCGCTTGTCTCAGCGCCAGTCCAACCCTTGTCCGAAATGCATCCATGGTCTCGTCTTTGTGAGGAGTTAGCGGCTCGCCCCAATGCATGTTGATGGTGCTCAGGGGCATGGGAATATGGGTGCGGTCCCAGGTCTTATGCAGGATCTTGGTTCGGCTGGCTAAGGGAGTCAGTGGGATGACAGGACACTGGTGTTTAAAGGCGAGTGTCGCAACGCCTCGGTGCACAAAATTTCGCGGTCCTCGTGGACCATCGACCGTCAAGACGGGATTGTAAGCTTCTTCCTCTAGAAGTCGTGACATCTCAGCCAGGGCTTGCTCGCCGCCTTTGGATTGCCCCTTTTTTCTGGACGAGCCCCGGACAGGCCTCATCCCGGCGCACCAAATGGATGGAGCAATGAGGTCGCCGTCATCGGAGCGTGATGCCATGACCACCGAGTGTGGATTTTTACCCAGGATACCTGTGATCATGTGTGCGTGAAGTAGCGCGAGAACAAAGGGTTGTTTCTGTTCAAAGAAATTTTGCCGAGTATCGTTGTGGTGTCGAATTCGGCAAGAAAATCGCCAAGCAATGGTGATGAGTCCGATGGTCCAACCCAATATGATGCGCAAGGCTTTCATGGCTGGGTTGTATGGGCATGGTCAGAAATCATCAAGGCCCTGTGAAACCCGTTTGGTGTAGGCGGCGTCTTGCCTCGGGTAGGTCGGCAACAGAGCCAGGTGACTCAGCAGCATCTGGGTGTTGGGACATTCTTCTTGGTATTCTAAAAAACACTCTAAGCTTGAGACATCCCGAAAGAAATCGACGTTGATATCGACCTTGCGGGTCCGAAGGTGCTTTTTCAAAAGTGTGTTGGAACTCTCTACCCAAACTGGAAACTGGAGGTAGGTTTGGTAGCCCTCGGGCGGTAATGGAGGGGCCAGGACCGAGGTCTGTTTATTTTCCAGGGCTTGGGTGTACCGCTGGGCAATGTGCCGCGATATCTCCGCCTGTTTCTTCCACTCCCTAAGGCCTTTCATGATGAGCGATGCTTGCATGGACGTCATTTGGCAGACGTAGGACTCTGGAATTTGCGTGCGTTTGACCGCGTCTTTGTCCACGTGCCCATTCTTGTCCAATAGATCGATGATTTGTTCTACAAACGGTGTGTAGAGCCAGGGGTGAGTAAAAATATCGTATGCCAAGCAAAAAAGAAGTTTACCCAGCAACTTTCGGGCTGACATCAGAGGCCGCTTTTGGTTCTTTTCTTTGATGGATTCAAGAACCTTGGTGTCTTTGACAAGCAGTGCACCGCCGAAAATGCCATTAACATTTTTGAGTGCGCCAAAACTGTAAACGCAAGCATCGCCGAAGGTTCCAATCATTTTCTCATTATGAGATACACCCACCGCTTGGGCGCAGTCTTCAATGACGAGTACGCCGTTTTCTTGGCATATCTCTACGACCTCTTCGATTGAATTGTAGGTTCCGTAGAGGTGTGGCAGCACGAGAACTTTGGTTTTAGGCGTGATTTTCCTTTTTAAGTCTTCAACGCATATGTGGTAGTGCTTGGGGGCTGTATCCAAGAATACAGGCTTACCCCCCGCGCATATAATCATGTTGACCATGTCGATGAGGGTGTAGGAGCTTGTGAGTACCTCGTCTCCGGCTTCAATGACCTCGGTAAGGTAGTCGTAAAGACCTGTCCTTGCTTGTGGGATGGCTACTAGGTTTTGTTCCCCTGTGAACTCCCGCAACTTTTCCTCAAGGCGTTTAACGCGCCAGTTATGCAAGAATTCTAGAGTGACGATGGAGATCACGCACCGAAAATAAAAGCTTATGCCGCTGGCAATCCGGTAACGAGAATATAGCATTACGTTTCAAGTTTAACTTAGTATATAGTTGTAGAAAAGGTACTCAAGCTTGAGGGCTCATGATGGTAGAAGAGTACAATCTCGAAACACAACCGCAAGTTAAGCATAAGGTTTTCAACAATTGGGAGGTTATCCCCAAGGGTTGGTATTATCTTTTTCAGTCCAAAGAAGTCCCAAAAGGTCAGGTAAGGTCGGTTTTTGTAGGACAACAAAAGCTGGTTGTCTTTCGGGGGGAAAGTGGCGCCGTTAAAGTCCTGGATAGTTTTTGCCCTCATATGGGAGCCGACCTGAAAATCGGAAAAGTAATGGGAGATACCCTTCGTTGCTTTTTTCACCATTGGCAATTCGATGGCACTGGGCAATGCACAAAAATCCCAGTTCAAAATGATATTCCAAAACGCGCTAAAATAAACGGCTATGCAGTGTGCGAAAAGTACGGGTGTATTTGGGTCTATCCCGATGCGGAGGCAGACCGTCCACTGCTCGAGGTACCGGCACTTGAAGGGTACGATGTCATTTCATCAGTCGGTTCACCTAACGTTTCTGAAAGTCATCATCATATCAGTATGATCAATGGCATTGACCCTCAGCATTTAGCAACTGTCCACCAGCTCGAGATTGAGATGACCCTGGATGTATCCGAGGATGGTAACCATATTTCGTTTATCCTTGAAGGGCCTACTCCCAGCGGTAACCCCATGGAAAAGATGATGCGGCTGATGCTGGGTGAGCGTTACAGTTACGCCATGAAGTATGCCGATGCATGCTTTGCGTGTTTAACCGTCTTAAGAAATGTTTATTTTCTACGAAAGAGCTGGCGATGGCCGGAGCTGCATATGTTTTATGCATACAGACCAGGCGTGGACGGCCGTTCGTATACTTGGCCAATCTACGTCGCCAAAAAAGAACCGGGATTTTTCGGCGCCATTAAATCCCGCATTAAACTTTGGATGACGAAACGACTCTATTTCTTTCTCAAAGATGAGGACGAAATCATTTATGATAACATTCGGTACAACCCGACGAGTTTGTTGAAAATGGACGGGCCGGTGACCCGTTACATCGGATATGTGAATCGTTTACAGCCTTCTCAGTGGTCTCGTAAGAAAGCCAAGAAGAGTGACGCTTGAACTTCAAGTCTATGGCTTTGTTGGGCTCTTTGCCTTAACGCTCTTTACCCTGGAAAGAATATTCCCAGCAGTCCAGCAAGAAGAGTCGCCTTGGTGGTGGCCCCGGGCCATGCTCCTTTTTGGCCTGACTTTGGTGGTTGGAAAAATTGGGGATGCTACCTGGATGACTTGGCTGCGTGAGTTCTCTGGCTTGCAGCTCTTTGGTTCTGTATCTGCTCCGGTTCAAGGTCTTCTATGCTTTTTGATTGGCAGCTTCTTTTTTTATTGGTGGCATAGATGGCGTCATGAAGTGATGCTGTTTTGGGACCTTTTTCACCAAATGCACCACAGCCCCAAACGTGTGGAGACCCTGACCGCCTATTATGTTCACCCGGCTGAAGTTGTGGTGTCGTCGGTTCTCAATGGAGCTATTATCTATGGCTTATTGGGTGGAAGTTTCGATGGCTTTATTTGGTCGGCGGGTATCTTTTCTTGTGTAGGAATTGGCTACCATTCCAATTTAAGAACGCCGCGCTTTCTCGATTACTTGGTTCAGACGCCGGAGATGCATCGCTTACACCATAAGCGTGGGGTGCATGAGGGCAATTATTCAGACTTACCTATTTGGGATATTTTGTTTGGGACGTTTCGAAACCCTAAGGACTACGACTTAGAATTTCTTTTTGGATTTCGTCAGGGCTTGGAGTTGAAATTTTGGGACATCATGATGTTTAAGAATGTTCTGGATAAGTACCGCAAGCAGTAGACTTTAGTCGGGGTTGATTTCGACAAAGTGGGCAAGCTTGACCATTTCAGCTCCAAAAATATCCAACCGTGTTCGCCACCCGAAGGCGCTTTTATTAAGGCCGTCAAACATAGAACTGATTTGAATGTTGTGTGCGGGGCCAACCCAATCTTGGATTTGGGCTTCTCCTTCAAGTCCCCAATGTACTTCCTCTTGAGGCAGAGTCGAACGCCGCATACCTGCATTGAGATAGCGGATACCTCGGGGTGAAAGGCAATCAAAAGCGATGCTTGCGCCTGGCAACTCACGGCCAATGGTTCCCAGTAGTTCTTCCATTTGCTCTTGTTGGAGATACATGGTGACGCCGGCAAGACATATCTGAGCCGCGGTGACACCTGATTCTTGAATGGTTTTAAGCCATTGGAAGTCGAAGAACGAACCTTTAAAGACGATGCGTCTTGGGTTCGGTTCTAAGAATTTGTCTCGAAAATTTAAAGTGTCTGGAAAGTCGCAGTCTATGATGGTTCCAGTACCGTTATCGATTCGTTGAAATGGGTCATCAAGACCTGCTCCAAGGTTGATGACAAAACCGTCTGGGTGTTTTTTTAGGTGAGCTCGGGAGATGGCATCGAGCCGGTAGGAACGATAGCCCCAGAGTGCAATTCCATATCCGCCAATGACTTTATCGATGGTGCTAAAATCGTAATTGGTCTGTTCGGCAATTTTAACCGCAAAGGGATCCTGAAAATCGAAGGCATTACTTTTATGCCACCAATAGCGCCCCCAAAGGGGGAGCAGTCCTGTTTGTCCCAGAACAGAAAAGTCCACATCGTATTTGGTTTGTGATTGTTCTAATCCGGACACTGAGCCTCCGATTGTATAGAGCCCTAGTTTAGCGCCATTTCGATATTATTTACTATAGAGAGTTGGGTTTGTGATTGATCATTCAAGGCCTTTTTGTAAGACGAGACTGAGCTAGCGCGATTTAAAAATCTGACTCTAGCTTTTACCCAGGCTCGTGGTTCGCGTTTTGAGAGTTAGAGGCATGAAGACAAAGACGGTTCGGAAAATACATACCTATCTGGGAGTCGCTTCAGGGGTACTTTTAATTTTGACAGGGATCACGGGCACGGTGCTGACCTTTCGTGGTGAGTTTGCAAAGCCTCCAATTGTCGTTCCAGAATCTATGCAGAAAAATCCTCAAGAAGATTTGAATTCGCTTATGCTGCGGGCCAAAGAAGTGATGGGGGCCGAGATCAATTGGATTCGCTTTTCAAGTGGCCCCGCAAAACCCATTATGATTCGGTTTCGGGATAAAGTTTCCACGACACTTTATTACGCGCCCAGCGGCGAACTTGTGGGACGGCGCGATCGAGCCGAGAAAAGCATAGTGAGCTGGATGTTTGATTTACATACGGGCGCTATTTTGGGTCGTCCCGGAGAGTTGGTCATGGGTCTTATTGGCCTCTTCTTGGCGCTCTCTTCCATAACCGGATTCTTGATTTGGCCATTTATTCTGCGGCGACGACGTGCTCGGCAGTTACGGACGGTCCGGCTGGCTCAAGCCTAGTTTCAGGTCGAGTGATTGGGTTCTCCAAAGAGTTGATTTTATTTCCATGACTTTGGGCAGGGCAGGTTGAACTTCTTGCGCATGCATAAGTCTGTCCAGGTTTTTGCTTTATTGAAAGTAAGAAGTATTGCTTTTTACTTTTTATGATGCCAGTGTCGTCTCCATCTCGGAACAAGCGGTGGGGTTTTTGATATGCATATGCGGCACAATTCACTTTTTGACTCTAAAAGTCTTCTAACTTACTTAAATTGTTTAGTTATTATTCTTTTCGTAGGCGCCTGCGCCGAAGTTGGACCCAACGGATCGGGCATGGATATCCCAAGCGATGGTGATGCATCGGGCCAAGCGGTTCCTGGAGATGGTGCTTCTGATGCGGGCATCGATGACACTCCATCAGACGATAATGCTCCGGATGGAAGCACTCAGGATGAACCAAGTGGTCCACCCCCGTGTGCGGAAATTGAAGCCGAAGCGGCAAACCTCTACTTACCCGTGGATATCATTTGGGCCATCGACTCTTCAGGCAGTATGAGCGGCGAAATTGATCTGATTCAAGAACGAATGAATGGCTTTGTGGAGTATATGGAAGCCACCGGAATCGATTACCGGCTCACCCTGATTGCGGGTTTGGCCGATGAAAACATCCAGTCATATGACGTATGCATTCCACCGCCTCTCTCAAGTGTAAACAGCTGCCCCGATGAAGATGGGCCGCGCTACCGACATGTGAAGACGCATGTAGATAGCTTCAATGCCCTTGAACAATTGGTCGATCATTATGATTCCTACTCCGATTTTTTGCGGCCTCAGTCAGCTGTCCACATGGTTGTGGTAAGCGATGACGAATCTCATATGAGCGCGGATAATTTTTTAACAGCGCTTCGTGGTTTGGGTCATCAGCCCTTTACCGATAACTTAACGTTCCACAGTGTTGTTTCCGATGCTCAGGAGACATGCATTCTGGGATTCTGTTGGGACTCTGGATGTTCCGGACCTTATGGTGATGCTTCGGCACCGGGTAATGAGTACGTGAGCTTGAGCGAAGAAACCGGTGGTATTTTCAGCAATATCTGCAGCGCCGAGTGGGATCCCATTTTTGAATCCATGGCTGACAGCGTCCTGGCGTCAACCCGGATCCCTTGTGCATTTGCTTTGCCTGAGACACCCGATGGTTTGGTGGTCGATTATGAATCCGTTGATATCAGTTTCGAAGATGAAAATGGAAACGTTGTAGAGCTTGACCGCGTCTTCAGTGAAAATGAGTGTGGGCCAGGCAAGTGGCATTACGACGACCACAGTTCACCAAGCTACATTCAGATTTGTTCGGACTCATGCGGTGAAATTTTCGGGAGCCTCGAGATTACCATTGGTTGCGAAAAGGGTTAAATCGCCACCACTGCAGAGACCACTGCAATTTGTACAACCCAAATAACAGCTCCGTAGAGCAGAGCTTTAGAGGCTTGCTTGCGCATACTCTTGAAGTTGATGCTTAAGCCGATGGCGGCCATCGCTATGGTTAGGAGCAACTTATCTGCGGCCTTGATTTGAGAAACCACGTCCCCAGGCAAAAGGCCCATGGATACTATGGTGGCAGCCACTAGGAATGCCACGAGGTACCATGGAATGTTGATCGACTTGCTTGAGCTGCTGCTGCTCTGTTTTTGATTCATGGTCAAATAGAGGACCAGAGGAATCAGCATGGCCACGCGTCCCATTTTGATGGTGACCGCAAGGCTGCCGACGTCATCGCTCATGGTAAAGCCTGCGGCCACAACGTGCCCAACGGCTTGCAATGTGCCGCCAACCATAAGTCCGCTGCCTTCAACATCAAAGCCAAGTAAACCGGCCCACATGGGAACTGCAAAAATACCAATGATACCCAGAAGGCTTACGACGCCGACGGAGATACCAATGTCTTTTCGATCTTTGGCAATTAAAGGGGCTGCCGCGGCAATTGCTGACGAACCACAGATTGCGGTTCCAACGCCTACGAGCAATATGGTGGACCTTGGCATTTTTATAAAGCGTGAGAGGATAACGGACATACCTAAGGCAGTGACTACCGCTGCCAGTATAACGGCTCCGGCGGTCCATCCAAGCTGACTTAAGAGTTGAAGGCTCAGGCTAAATCCCATGCAGGCAACGGCCAGTTCGAGGACCTTTTTTTCGCAGAATCGAATTCCCGGTTTGAATCGTTCCGAAATCTTGAAAAGGTTTCCCACCACCAAGCCAATGAGAATGGCACTGGTCGCGCTGCCAAGTGCAGGAACCATATGGCCCAGATAGCGGCCCCCAATTCCAACCAAGGCACAGAGTAGAATGCCGGGAAGAAAGCTTCTCCAGCGGTTGCCGATGACACGAAAGGCTCCACTCAAGCCAGTAGAAGCGGGTTGGTTGAATACGTTTGCTGTTGGTGTGCCTGCTTCAGCCAAGATCGGTGCACCCATGGCAGATCTTACCTTGGGATGAAGCGGTGTATTGCTGATAGAGTTGCGTCCGCGCACGGAATCTATCCTTCGCTTTCTTTTCTGTTAGGCCGAGCAGTAATCACGGGGACCAAACTCTATGATTCGGGATTTTTCCAGCAAATTCTACGGATAATTCCGGATAAAACATGACTGAAGGACTTATGTTATAGATATCGAACTTTTGCCTAATAAAATTCGGAAGAAGTGACTGCGGCGGATGATTTCTCGCTCGGATGTCGGTCTCGATAGCATTTATGTAATCAAATTGGCTACTTAGGAGCACATCAAAACATTTCCCTTTTGATCTGAGTAGCCTTCCGTGTGCTAAGCTTTCCATGCGGAGGCTCATCATGACCGAACCCATTCAGATACATTCGCAAAAACTCAAAGCCCGAGAGGCGCTTCAAAAAAAAGAAGTCTTCGGTAATTTCGAGAAAATTATTGAAGGCTGGTATTGGGCGTTTCCATCCAAGAAGTTAGGCAAGAATAAGGTCAAGCCGTTGACCATGCTGGGCCGCGAATTGATTGTTTATCGCGGCAGTGATGGTCGCGCGCGAATCATGGATGCCTATTGCCCTCATATGGGCGCGCACCTGGCCGAGGGTTCAGTAGATGGAAACGGTGTTCGCTGCTTTTTCCATCATTGGAAATTTGATGAGACGGGTGAACTTGAAGACTGCCCCATGCAGGATAAGCTTCCACGGGCATCGGTTAGGTCATGGCCAACAGAAGAGAAGTACGGAATGATCTGGCTTTGGGCCGGTGATACACCCCGCCATCCTGTACCCTATATTCCTGAACTAAAAGATGGCCCTGAACGAGCCATGCTTGGCAATACTTTTACCAAAGGATGTCATCCAAACGTTGTTATGGTGAACGCGATTGACGAGCAACACTTTCATTCGGTCCATCCGCTTGCCTCATCCTTAGCCAATGGTTTGCATTTTGAGATTTCGTCTTACAATGATAACTGCCAGATGTTTGATAACTCCAACCGTGTCCCGAAGAACAATTGGTTAAACCGAATTCTCAGCCGTTTTTATGAGAATGCGTTGACCTACCGGATGGTTTACTGGAACGGCAGTACCGGGTCTGTAACCGTCGGTCCCGACTTTTGGCATTTTCACATTATTTTTGCGCTGCGACCCAATGCTGACGGCTGTGCTGAAGGGCAGACCATATTGGTGACCAATAAACGTCAAGGATTCTTCGGGTATATTGCTGACAAAATATCGTTAATTCTTAGTGACATTGTGGGTTCCTATTTTGCGAAGGGCGATACACGTGTGTTTCAGACCATGCGATGGAATTTCAAGACTCCGATAAAAGCGGACCGGCCTATCATCCAGTTTATGAAGCATTTACAAAAACAAAAGGCATTGACGTGGGGCGACTGGGAGCCGCTTACAAAAGAAGAACACGAGAACGCATCGACTCTTGATTTTGATGAAGGAACCAGTCGTGCGGCAGAGGCTTAGTGAATGAGCACACCCAGCGGTAAGCTTAAGGCGAAGATTGTCTCAGCGAAAAACCTCCGTCCTAAAAAGCTGGACGATATGTGGGCCGTGTTCAACTGTTATTATGACGATATCGAGCGCGGACGATTTGAGGTCGACCTTTCTAAAAAAAGCCATGTGATTATGCTGCGAGACAGTGGTGATAAATCCCTCCAAGGCTTTTCCACCTTGGAGTTGATTCCCGGAAAAATTCTCGGCCAGCGATTTTTGGCGATTTACTCTGGCGACACCATCATCAGTGAGGCCTATTGGGGGCAAACAGCGCTGCAACGGGCCTTTACCGGTTACACTTTGAAATACATGGTTAAAAACCCGACCATCCCTGTTTACTGGTTTTTGATTTCAAAAGGCTACAAGACTTACCTGTTATTAAGCCGCAATTATGTGGAGCACTGGCCGAGGTGGGAAGAGACCACGCCGCCGTTTCAGAGTGCTGTCATTGACACTTTAGCCTACAATAAGTTTGGTGATTCATGGAAAAGGGACCAAGGTGTACTTAGGTTCGAAGAGCCTCAAGGTAAGCTCAAAGAAGCAGTTGCACCCATCGATCAAGAGTTATTGCGTCAGTACCGCGATATTCAATTTTTTAATGAGGCCAACCCTGGACATCAAGAAGGTGATGAACTGTGTTGTATTGGCCGGGTGAATCCGGCTTTCATTGCAAATTTCGCTATGCGAACGTCTCGCAAGTTGCTAGGCAGGCGTCCAAAGTCAACTGTCTGGAAAGAGGACGACTCGAAATGACCGCAAAGATTCTCATTGTAGAAGATGATCGCATTGATCGCATGATTGCGGTTCAGGCGCTCGGTAAGCATTTTGAAGTTGAAGAAGCAGCCAATGGTTCTGAGGGCTTAGTTAAAGCTACGGAAAATGAATACGACTTAATCTTACTTGATGTAGAAATGCCGGAGATGAATGGATCGGAAATGCTGAGATCCATGCGTGACCAAGGCAATCACACACCCGTTATTCTATTAACCGGTGAGGTGCGAACAAGCGTTATCGGGGAACTCATGGGCTACGGTATTTCAAACTATATCGTAAAACCGGTACCACCCCATGAGCTTGTTGCCAAAGCCACCTCGATGCTTAAAGAAATTATGAGTGCCACTGACCGGGCAGCCGAGAATACCGAGCTTTCAGAGTTGGCCGAGCTGGGGCTTCAAGTTTTGTTGGTTGACGATATGGAGCAGGTTGAAGAGAGCTTGCAGGAGCATTTGCCGCGGGGCGTAAGTTTGGTTGCTGCACGGACGCGGGAAGCTGCCATGGAGCAAATCTATCTTGAACCTTGGGATTTTGTTTTTGTTGATATGGAGATGCCTCGGGTCGATACCGTTCAACTGGCGCTGACCCTTCGAGAGAAATGCGGAACCGGACGGGTCCTGGGCCTATTTTTAAGGGATGCGTCTCATGCAAGAGACGATGCACGACGTTATGGACTCGATGGCCATATTTTTAAGCCTTTTGACGAAAGAGAGCTGCGGGTCGTTCTTTCTGACCATCGCCGCGAAGGCCAGCGATTGGCGTTGGCTCAAGGGAACTCTTTGGCATTTGCCCAATTTCCACAAGACGAACAAGAGCACGCTGACCACTTGAATAGGGTTTTGGTTGTGGCTCAAGAAAAGTGTCGCCAAATTGCGTCGGCTTGTTATTCCGAGGTCATTCTTTCTTTAGATTCAAACCCTCCCGTGGAGAGCTTAAAAAAGATGGTCGATGTATTGAAGGCTCACTGCGAGGGTCTGGGAATAGCATTGAGCGCAGATGAAAATGTGTCTCCGGAATTGTTGACCGTTCTCAAAGCCGCAGATTTGGTCAAGGACGAGCCGGCAAGTGACTGATGACGGCGGTTTCTAGCTCCGATTGTTGCGACCAAAAAGCTCTACCATTTCTTTAAACCGCTTATGATTTGCCTGATTTAAATCGTGCTCAGTGAGGCGCCAGGACCAATTGTTTTGGATGGTTCCTGGGGTATTCATCCGGGCTTCGGTTCCCAGGGCTAAAATATCCTGCATCGGTAC
>MDSW01210220.1_pt1 | contig 11506 bp, 11 predicted proteins | sample 811171 | NCBI WGS metagenome assembly MDSW01 (sample SAMN05326641, study PRJNA326480) | marine metagenome | isolation source: seawater | place: Atlantic Ocean: North West | collected 2012
ATCTAGTAACGCATCAAGTGTCATTAAAGGTTTATTTGAATTATTTAATATTAATAACGATTCACAAATTTTTTATAAAATATCATCAAATATTGGAGCAGACGTATCATTTTTTTATAACGGTGGCATACAGTATGCAACAGGCATAGGGGATCAATTAACGCCACTGCCTCCTCTATTAGATCAATATTATTTTTTATTAATTTTTCCTCAATTTTCGATATCTACTCCATGGGCATATAAGGAATATAAAAATTATTTGGAAAATCAATCAAATGAATCTAATTTTGTGCCCCTTAGTGATAAAGTAGATTTTTCACTTTGGAGAAATGATTTTGAAAAGGTTGTTTTATCAACATATCCAGAAATCAAACAAATGAAGAATGATTTACAAAATTCTCAATCTTTATTTGCAGCTTTGTCGGGAAGTGGCTCGACTATGTTTGGTGTCTACGATAACCTTGAATTGGCTACTAATGCACGTAGCTTATTCAAAGACTTCCAAACTTGTATTGCACTTCCTGTAAATTAGTTTTTTTTGGGGGATCGTATAATGGCAGTACACATGGTTTTGGTCCATGGAGTTGGGGTTCGACTCCCTGTCCCCCAGCATGAAAATATTTAGTGGAAGATCAAATAACGCATTAGCAACTGATATAGCCAGTAGTTTAGGTACCACATTAGGTCAAATTCAGTTGTATAATTTTAGCGATGGAGAGTTACGCGTTGCATTTGAAGAAAATATTAGAAATGAGGATGTTTTTATTATTCAATCAACAAATCCTCCTTCTTCAAATGTCTTGGAATTACTTTTTATGCTAGATGCAGCAAGAAGAGCATCTGCAAATAGAGTAATTGCAGTTATTCCTTATTTTGGCTATGCTCGTCAGGATAGAAAGGATGAGCCTCGCGTTCCTATATCTGCTAGAGTAATGCTGGATCTTATGAATGTAGTTGGTCTCAATAGAATTATGGCAATGGATTTACATTCACCTCAGATTCAAGGTTTTATTAATGCACCTTTTGATCATCTATATTCAAGCATGGCGCTTTTTGACCGATTAAAAGAATTTGATTTATCCTTTGATAATGGAGTAGTACTTGCTCCAGACGTAGGAAGTGCAAAAATTAGTCAATCATATGCAAAACGATTAGGTGTTGGATTTGCATTGATTGATAAGCGTAGACCAAAGCCAAATGAGGCTAAGGTTGCTCACATTGTAGGAGATTTAAAAAATAAACATGTTATTATCATTGATGATATGATTGATACGGCTGGAACAATTTGCAATGCAGCAGAAACAGCTATGAATCAAGGTGCAACTTCTGTAATTGCTGTTGGCACTCACCCTGTTTTATCTGGTGAATCGATAAAGAGGCTGTCTAGCTCTCCTATAAAGAAAGTGATCGTTTGTAATACTATTGATATACCTAAAGATAAAATGTTTGATAAATTAGAAATTATTTCAGTCGCACATGTATTTGCAGAAGCGATAAAACACGTAACTGATGGAACTTCATTAAGTTCTATGTTTACATAATATTAAATATGAATAAAGGAATAGAATAATGGCAAAGCAATATAAATTAACTGTTGAAAAGAGAGAGGTGACGGGTAGAAAAGATCTACGAGGCTTGCGTAAAGATTTTAAAATCCCAGGAGTATATTACTCTTATGATGGAGGTAACATTCTTTTTCAAATTGCTAAGAATGAAATAAAAAGTGCTATTCAATCTGGCGCTAACATTTTTACTGTAAATGTTGGTGGCAATGAACAGAATGTGATTTTCAAATCAGTTCAATATCATCCTGTTACCGAAGAAATTATTCATATTGATTTGTATGGTGTGGATATGACTAAGTCTATATCAATAAAAATTCCACTTACTTACACAGGCACTCCTACTGGAGTTACAGCAGAAGGTGGGGTACTTATTACGAATTTAAATGAAATTGAAATTTCATGTTTACCTTTAGATATTCCAGATAATATTGAAGTTGATATTTCAGAAGTCTCATTAGGTGAAAATATTCAGGCAGGTGATGTAGATATGGGTGATAAATTTGAATTAGTTACTATGAGTGATACTGCATTAATGTCAGTAACACACGCAGCTGTAGAAGTAGAACCTGAAGAAGATGTTGAAGGTGAAGAAGGCGAAGAAGGCACAGATAGCTCAGATTCACCTGATGGCGATCAGAGTAGTGACTCTGGGAATGAAGAAGGATCAGATTCTTAAACTGGATCAATATTCTTCATGTTAGTAGTTGGCTTAGGAAACCCAGGTACAAAGTATAGCGCAACAAAGCATAATTTTGGATTTTGGGTTTTAGATAAAATAGCAGAAAAGAGTTCTTTGAAATGGCAGTCTGGTTATGGTGATTATCTTTATGCAAAGGATAAAGATTTGATTCTAGCAAAACCCACAACATTTATGAATAATAGTGGGTTAGCAGTGAAAGATTTATGTAATCATTATAATCAAACTGAGATAATCATTGTTTATGATGATATTGATTTACCACTAGGTACTATTCGGTTTAAAAAGAATGGAAGCCCAGGTGGACATAAGGGTATTGAATCCATTATTTATCATTTAAAGACAGACCAATTTGATAGATTGAAACTTGGCATTGCTTTAGATGGAATAAATATGAGACCTTCAGAGCATTTTGTTTTAAAGCCCTTTCCAAAGCAATTTCATGAGGATGTTGAAACAGTGATCACCAGATCAGTAGATGCGTTAGATTATTATTTTAATAGTAGTATTACAGAAACAATGAATCAATTTAATTGATTAAAGGAGAAAAATAAATGTTTGTAGGTATGGAAAATTATTTACCCGTTTTTGGTATTATAGCTTTATTCTTTGTTTTTTATAAAAATGCATGGGTTACCAAGCAAGATCCAGGTGATGATAAAATGCAATTTATTGCAGGAAATATTGAAAAGGGTGCAATGGCATTCTTGAAGGCAGAATATAAAATTCTATCAATTTTTGTCGTTGCAGTAGCTGTATTATTATTCATAAAAGGACAAAATGAAACTGATGGACATGTGCTAGTTGCGCTATCTTTTATCGTGGGTGCTATATGCTCAGGTTTAGCTGGTTTTATTGGTATGGTAGTCGCAACGAAAGCAAATGTTAGAACAACTAATGCTGCTAGAACTTCATTGGGCAAGGGTCTAGAAGTTGCTTTTGCTGGTGGATCTGTAATGGGTCTTGGCGTTGTAGGTTTAGGAGTTTTAGGATTATCATCCTTATTTTTATTCTACCAGAATCAATTTAATGGAAATATGACAATGGTACTGAATGTGCTATCAGGATTTTCTTTAGGCGCTTCCTCAATTGCTTTATTTGCAAGAGTTGGAGGAGGAATTTACACTAAAGCTGCAGATGTAGGTGCAGATCTGGTTGGAAAAGTTGAAGCTGGAATACCCGAAGATCATCCATTAAATCCAGCTACAATTGCTGACAATGTTGGTGATAATGTTGGTGATGTTGCGGGTATGGGTGCAGATCTATTTGAATCTTATGTTGGATCAATTATTGCAACAATGGTATTAGGTTCAGCATTTATGATTTATTCAGATGTTGGAATTAATGCTGTTTTACTTCCATTATTTTTAGCTGCTACAGGTATTATTATGTCAATTATTGGAACCTTTTTTGTAAAGGTTAAAGAGGGTGGAAGTCCTCATAAGGCACTTAATATGGGTGAGTTTCTATCAGCTTTGCTAATGGTAGTTGCATCATACTTTATTATTAATGATTTACTTCCTGTAACATGGAGCCACAATGGGATGACTTATACATCTATGGGAGTATTCTGGGCAACAATCGCTGGCCTTGTCGCTGGACTAGGTGTAGGCAAAATAACAGAGTACTATACAGGAACAGGAACAAAGCCTGTAAAATCAATCGTTGAGCAGTCTGAAACTGGTGCTGCAACAAATATTATTGCAGGACTTGGTGTTGGTATGATGTCAACAGCGATACCTATTATTCTTATTATTGCAGCAATGCTTGTTGCACATTACTATGCTGGATTATATGGTATTGCGATTGCAGCTGTGGGTATGCTTGCAAATACAGGAATTCAATTAGCTGTTGATGCATATGGTCCAATTTCTGATAATGCTGGAGGGATTGCTGAGATGGCTGAACTTCCATCTGAAGTTCGCGAGAGAACTGATAAATTGGATGCTGTTGGAAATACAACTGCTGCTATTGGTAAAGGATTTGCAATTGCATCAGCTGCATTAACTGCATTAGCTCTATTCGCAGCATTTATGCAACAGTCGGGACTTGAGGGGATTAACATAGCAAACCCAACAGTGATGGCTGGATTATTATTAGGTGGCATGCTACCATTTGTATTTTCTGCACTATCAATGAATGCCGTAGGTCGTGCTGCAATGGATATGATAAATGAAGTAAGAAGACAGTTTTCTGATATTCCAGAACTTAAAGCGGCACTAGCTGTAATGAAAAAAAATAATGCTGATATGAGTAATGCATCAGAAGAGGATCGTAAGATTTTTGATGCAGCAGATGGAAAGGCAGAATATGATAAGTGTGTTGATATTTCAACAAAGGCATCAATTCGTGAAATGATTCTTCCAGGATTACTGGCTGTAATTGTTCCAGTTCTTGTAGGCTTTTCACCTGGTGGTGCTGAAATGCTAGGTGGACTTATTGCAGGAGTAACAGTTACCGGCGTATTGATGGCTATTTTTCAATCAAATTCTGGTGGAGCATGGGATAATGCAAAGAAAATGATTGAAGAGCAGGGTGGAAAAGGAACTGATGCCCACAAAGCAGCTGTTGTTGGTGACACTGTAGGTGATCCATTTAAGGATACATCTGGACCATCATTAAATATTTTAATAAAATTAATTTCAGTGGTAGCCCTTGTAATTGCACCACTGCTTAAAGTTGTATCATAACGAGGAGATTAATGAATGAATTATTATGAAACATTATATATTGTTCATCCAGCGCTAGAGTCTGGACGTCTAAAAGATATAATTATATCTATACAAAGCATGATTGAAAGTAAAGATATAAAAGTATTATGTACAGACTACTGGGGTAAGAAAAAACTGGCCTATTTAATTGACAAGCAGCAGTATGGCTCATATGTTCTTGTTCAACTACAGTCCAGTGGTGATAATATTAATAAAATTAATGCTGAATTAGAGCACAACCCTGATGTACTATCGTATTTAACTAGTAGGATTGATGAGTCTAATCTAATAAAAGATTCACGTTCTTTAGATGATCAAATACTAGGATCTAAAAGCTCAGAATCAGATAAGAAGTCAACTGAACCAGTTAAAGTTGAATCTAGTGAATCAGCTTTAAAAGATGAATCTAACGATTCAGATGCTCAAGAGGAGTCCAGTGAATCAGCTTCAAAAGACGAATCTAACGATTCAGATGCTCAAGAGGAGTCCAGTGAATCAGCTTCAAAAAAAGCATCTACTGAAAAAGACTCTGAGACAGATAATGATAATGAAGAATTAACAAGTGAGGATAAAGATGGCTCTGACGAATAATAAAAAAATATGTCCATTTAAAGAGGATCCTAAATTAATTAGTAAAATTAACTATAAGGATTATAAGTTTTTAAGAAAGTTCATAACCGAACAAGGTAAAATCATTCCTGGATTTGTTACTGGTGTGTCATCAAAGTATCAAAGAAGGTTAACTAACGAAATCAAAAAAGCACGTAATATAGCGTTGCTACCTTATGTTCATGATCCACGTAATTGATAGAATTTAGGAGATAATATAATGAAAATTATTTTAAAACAATCAGTTGACACCTTGGGAAAAGAAGGTGATATTGTAAAAGTTAAGTCTGGGTATGGTAGAAATTATTTAATTCCTAAAGGACTTGGAGTTCTTGCTACCCCTTCAATGATCAATGCTACGATGCAAGAGATTGAGCGTAAGGCTATTAAAGAGGCAAAATCTAAAGAGAATCTTGAAATTATTGCTAATAAGCTAAATACAATCAAGCTAACATTCGCTTTAAAGGCTGGAGAAGATGATAAATTATTTGGGTCTGTAACGACTCAGATGATTTCTGATTCTTTAAATGAAAAAGGCTATAAAGTTGATAAAAAATATATTGCTGTTGATGAAACAATTAAAACATTAGGAAATTATTCTGCAATAGTTGACTTTGGTGATGATATTTCAGCCAAAGTTAAGTTAAAAGTTATAGCTGAATAAGTTTATATATGTATGCGCAAGTTGTTTTTTCTATAGCTAGCTTTAGGTCCTTTACATATAGAATACCGCATACACTTGTTAACCAGGTATCAGTCGGTGTAGCAGTTAATGCACCATTTAAGAATCAATTACAATTAGGATATATAGTATCAGTATCTGAATTTTCTTCGTATAAGGGAAAATTAAATGATATTGATTCGCTATATGAGGGACAGCCTAATATACCCCAAGATTTATGGAAAACAATTCTCTGGATGTCAAGTTATTATATGGCACCAATTGGACTATGTATTAAATCTGCATTACCTAATATCTACTATAAAGACTACAATACAAAAAAAATATTATATATTGATCTTAATTCGAAATTAATAGATAATATTGATTCACTTAAGTTATCTAAAAATCAGAAAATGGTGATTAATCATTTAAAATCCATTAATGAACCCATTTCAGCAAGCGATTTGAAGGATATTATACCTAATCCATATTATACGATTGATGCTTTATATAAGAGAAATTTAGTAAAAAAAATATTTTATGATTCAGAGGAAGCCAAAGATAATATATCACAATCAGATATTGTATTATCAAACAAGCAAAATGATATATTTAATTCTATAATACCATCAATAAAAAAATCACATAATAGCAATTATCTCATTCATGGTATTCCTGGAAGTGGCAAAACAGAAATTTATGTAAAGCTAGCTCAAGAGGCTATCTCTATGGGTAAAAATGTAATGGTATTAATTCCTGAGATCATTCTTACTACACAAATGAAAACAAGGTTCATTAAATATTTTGGTAAAAATATAGCTATGTGGCATAGTAAGATGACAAATAAAGAGAAGAAGATAACAATAAAAAATATACTACTAGGTGAACATAAAATCATAATAGGTGCGCGCAGTAGTATCTTTGCTCCTCTTCCCAATATAGGATTAATTGTTGTAGATGAAGAGCAAGATAGCTCATATAAACAAGAATCTCCCAAGCCATATTACAATGCACGAGATATTGCTCTTGTTAGAGCAAAATATGCCCAATGCCCCACAGTATTAACTAGCGCGACACCTTCAATTGAAACATATTATAACACTATTATTGGGAAATCTAAATATATAGAGTTAAAAGAAAGATATTATAAATCAAAAGATCCTTTAGTTGAAATTATTGATATGATAAAGTTTATTGATAATGAAGATAATAAAATTATTAGTCCAAATTTAGAGAGTAACATAGCAGCAACATTAGAAAATAATAAGCAGGTGATGCTATTAAATAATAGAAGGGGGTATGCAAGTGCTGTATTTAATAAGGACCAGCAGGGACCTATCTTATGTCAAAACTGTAATGTTCCCATGTCACTACATAAAAGCTTTAAACGTTTATTATGTCATCACTGTGATTACAATGAATTATTTGATGATTCAAATCAGGAATCTGATAATATTGTTCTAAATGGTCATGGCACTGAAAAGATATATGAAATTCTTAAAATAAAATTTCCTAATGCAATAATATCTCGAGTTGACTCAGACTCTTTAAGAAGTAAAAATAATCTATCAGCAATTTTAAAAGATTTTTCATCAGGTAAAATAGATATACTAATTGGGACACAGATGATTTCAAAAGGATTAGATTTTGATGATGTCCAGCTTGTAGGCGTTGTAAATGCAGACTATGGAATGTTTATACCTGATTTCAGATCTGGCGAAAAAACCTTTCAGATTATATCTCAGGTCATAGGAAGGTCTGGACGGAGAGGCGATCAGGGTAAGGCTATAATTCAAACATATAATCCTGAGGATTCTAATTTATTACATGCCATACAATCAAATTTTAAAACATTCTACTCATCAAGTCTGGCTGAGAGAAATGAATTAAAATATCCACCATTTTTTCGAATATGTAGATTAATTTTTAGTGGTGAAGATATTGACAAAGTAAATAAAATTGCACAGAAAATAACAAAAGTATTTTCTTATAATAAGGCGTTTAAGGTATTAGGACCATCAGAAGCACCTATATCAAAAATAAAAAATAAATGGAGAGTAAATTCATTGATTGCTGCTACAAAAGATAATCCTTTAGCGATACAAAAATATTTTCAAGAAAAAATTGGAACAGATGCCCTAGAAAAGAAATATAAAAATGTAAATATAAAATTGGATATTGATCCTTTAAATATGCTATAATTACTTATGTCAATCATTTTACTCATTTTTATTTTATCGTTTAGTTTCTCTAACGAAATAAATAATATACCTAAGAACATTGAATCTCTTTCTAAAATGAGTGGTGATTCTTTTGTTGAAAATATTATTTCTGATACACGTTCTCATTATTATAGAATTGCATTAGTTCAATATCCAGGCGAAATATTTTCTGGCCATTTTTCATATGGTGATAAATATAAAAACTATTTTATTCAAACAAATTTTCTAAATATTAATTATGGGAAGATGAGTAATGAGGATGGAGATTCATTTAATGCAAATGAATATATGTTCGACTTATCAATTGTTAGGGACTGTTCCAATAATTTTATGATTGGTTCTTCCGTTGGCTACTCAAATTCTAAAATCAGAGAGTATAGAAATCAGAATATAATTCACAGCATTGGATTCAGAAAATCTTTTTCTAATAATAGTATTATTGTAGGGTTAAGCCTTGAGAATATGATTCATAGTATAGAAGAATATTCAAATATTAGTATAAGGTATACACCATTAAAAAAAATAAGTTTTCAATTAAAACCTGATTATATGAATTCAGAATTGTCAATGCATTATTCATCATTTAATAAACATTCATCTGAGTTAATTATATCAGTCACTAAATTAATTGGCAGTAACATCAATTTACTGGCTGGGAAATCATTACATATATCTAATAATTCATTTGAATCTGCTGATGCCTATTTTGATAATATTTCTATGGGGACTAGGGTATTGAGTAATTTATATATTATAGATTTAGGTTTTCAATATCTAGGTGACATGGGCATCATTATTGGTACTTCAGTTTCAATAAATATTAAATAATTTTTAGTGCCTTGCCACATTCCTTAAAAGCACAGATAGCTTGATCAATCTGATTTAATGTATGCCCAGCACTAATTTGAACACGAATACGTGCCTCATCTTTTGGGACGACAGGAAATGAAAATCCAATCACATATATTCCTTTTTTCAGCATTTCCTTAGCAAGTTCTTTGGCGATTTTAGCATCACCCAGCATAATTGGAACAATTGGGTGATCACCAGATTTAATATTATAGCCAATTCCTTTAATTTTCTCTCTAAAATAAGATGTATTGTTTTTTAATTTTGTAAGTAGTTTTTTATCATTTTCAATTAAATCAATTGCTTTAATTGAACCACTCACAATTGAGGGTGCTAGTGAATTACTAAATAAATATGGCCTTGATCTTTGACGTAATATATCAATAATATTTTTAGATGCAGATGTGAATCCACCAGATGCACCACCCAGGGCCTTTCCAAATGTAGAAGTGATAATATCTACACTATTAATTACATTATTATATTCTATTGAACCTCTCCCGCTATCTCCAACAAATCCAGTTGCGTGAGAGTCATCTACATGAACTAGAGCATTATATTTTGATGCTAATTCACAGATAGTGTCTAGTTTTGCTACATATCCATCCATTGAAAAGACACCATCAGTTGTGATTATACGTTGCCGTGAATCTTGATTATCTTTTAATAAACTTTCTAATTCTATCATATTACTATTTTGGTATACTGCTCGTTTTGCTTTACACAATCTAACTCCATCAATAATACTTGCATGGTTGAGTGCATCAGATATAATAATATCATTTTTATCAAATAAAGTCTCAAATAGTCCACCATTGGCATCAAAGCAGGATGTATATAAAATAGTATCTTCCTTAGATAAAAATTTTGATATTTTAGCTTCAAGATCTTTATGAATATTCTGTGTACCACAAATAAATCTAACGGAGCTTAAACCAAAACCCCATTCATCTAATGCAGCTTTTGCAGCTTTAATAATTTCAGGATGGTTAGATAGTCCTAGATAGTTATTAGCACAAAAGTTAATGACACTCTCATCATTAACTACTATCTCTGATGATTGTGACGATTGAATTTGTCTTTCGTTTTTATATAAACCTGAATTATGGATATTTTCTAATTCTATTTCTATAATTTTATCAATCTGTTTCATATTATTCCTATTCTTGTAAATATTTGTTAAAAGTATCTTCAAGATTCAAATCTGGCTTCCAATTCCATTCACTGCAAGCCAATGAATCATCTATATTGTCTGGCCAGCTATCGACAATTCTCTGCCTCACCTTATTAATACAATATTTAATATTCGCTTCAGGATAGATTTCTTTTATAAGCTTAAAAAATTCTCCAGCTGAAGGATTAAATGAAGTGACATTATAAATTCGTGATTTAATATTTTCTGATTTTGATGACATGATACCTATAATTGATTTTATTGCATCAGGCATTGCCATAAATGGAAGCCTTGAATTTGCATTTACGAAGCACTCATATTTCTGATTTGTCTTAATACTATGCCACATTTCTGGTATAAAGTCACTAGTACCACCCGATGGTATAGTTGTTGCACTAATAAGTCCAGGAAATCTTAGACTTCTAAAATCTATAAAATGATGATTATCAGAAAATTGCTCGTAGTGTGTAGAATAGTAAAGGCCCAATCTTTCTGCATATAGCTTATTTGCTCCATAGATTGTTGTTGGATTTAGAGATTCAGTCTCTACACAATGTTGTATATCTTTACCACCATATACAGCAATTGAACTTGGAAAGAAGAATTTAACTTTCTTGTTTTGACTTTTAGATTGCTTTAGCGCAAGCTCAAGCATGTTTAGTGTTCCATTGACATTGACATCATGTGCACTTGTAGGGGAAATTTCTGCCCTTGTACTTAATATTGCCGCGAGATGATATATCTCTTTAATTTCAAACTCTAAATTTATTTGATCTATTAAACTTCGATCTAGAATATTACCTGTTATTTTATCACTGACTTTATTTGAGATATGAGATTCTAAAGGATGCAAATCAAGTGTCACTATATTTATATTCTCATTTATTGAGAGTTTATCTATAAGTTGTGATCCAACTTCCCCACCAGCACCAGTTATTAATATTGAAGATTTGCGTATCATAATAAATTGATTAAATTATATTAAACATATTATAAAAATAAGAATGTATATATC
>MDSW01221699.1_pt1 | contig 11506 bp, 8 predicted proteins | sample 811171 | NCBI WGS metagenome assembly MDSW01 (sample SAMN05326641, study PRJNA326480) | marine metagenome | isolation source: seawater | place: Atlantic Ocean: North West | collected 2012
CCACTCGAATCGTAACAGATGGAGACCTAGATGGAATTGCATCTGCAGGAATATTACTACGAGCATTCCCGCAAGCTGAAGTAATATTTGCTAACCCTCCAGGAATTCGCTCAGGCATTTTTGATGAGTATATTGATCGCTCAACTATCATTTGTGATTTACCATTTCATCCTAATGCAGGAGCAGTAATTGATCACCATTTAACAAACAAAGAATCTGATTCTGCCGTTCTTGATTGTTGGCGGCCCACTATGTCCGCAGCTCGAATTGCGTATTCAATAGTGAGAACAGAGTTGAATTTAGACGATTTAGCCGAATTTATTGAATGGGTAGATCGTTTAGATGGAGGCGGCGTTTCTAGAGAGGAATTTCTTTCAAATCATCCAGTAGTTGTCCTGAGTCGATCTATTGATGCCCGAGATTCTCCGGAAACAGCACTTTGGATCGCCAAATCGATTTCAAAAGGATTCAATATCCAGAAAATTCTTGACGAACCTTGTGTAGATGCTGCTGTATTAAAGCGAAGAGAAGAATCCAACTTGATTGAAGAAATTATCAACCGTTCTTTAAGAATTGAAAATCGTTTAGCAATAGTTCGATTCGATGGAACAGGTACTCGAACAGGAGGCTATCGAATCACAGCATTGGTTGGAGATGATTGTGATGCTTGTATGATTATTCATGGAGAGGAAAAAGGAGAAATTTCAGGGCCAATACCCCCATTGGGTGCATCATTTTACACAAATTCATTTTTACATTCAAAGGAGGGGTTGGTTGATCTTACACTTCTAGCCACTGCTTTTGATTCTGATGGCGGAGGTCATTCAAATGCTTGTGGTTGCCGTATCCAACCGCTTGATCTTGAAGGAAATATAGAGGACAGGCCTCCAACTAGTTTAGATATTGAACGCAATATTTCTCATTGGATTCGAATTTGGAATGAGAATCAAGAAATTTGTTGAAGAACATCCAATAGACGTAAGAATCCAAGGAAAACAACTGCGACTAGCAACCATATTAGAAAATCTCCTGCACGCTGATGGATACCTTTTGTTTGTTTGATATTCTGCCCTTCTTCTCTTTCCGATACCATTTTTGTTCCTGTTCTATACATGTAGATGACAATGATTGCTAAAATTAGCCCCAACCAACCATGTAAACTAACCAATGAAGAAAATTTCGTACCAAACTCAAAATGGCGATACGTGTCCGCAATTACAGCAAACAAGATTACAATACCAATGAATAACAACGATTGTCTTCCAGATTGTTCGTGACTTTGAATCACTTCGGACCTTTCTTTATGTTGTATTTTAGACCATATAAGGCCCCTTTTCAATTTCAATGCCTTGATCGTTTTCCATTGCCTGTAAAGCCATATGGCTAGAAAAAAACCTAGAATTGGATGCAATAGGATGACCACTGCATCGACTACATCCATGGTCGCACATGCACTTCTCCATCATCATTCTGAGGGTCAGATGGTTCATTGAATGGCGAATCGTTGATGTATAGCCTACGGGCGCACTTCTTCGTTGGAGGGTGTTGAATGGAGGGCCGCCTAAAAGAAGCGCTTGAATTCGCTCTCCGTTCTGGAGATGATCCGAACACCAGAATAAAGACAGTAGTGAACAATGATTCATTCAAATTATTGGACAAACCATGGAAACCAATAGCATTCTCAATTCTTAGAAAAGAAGAACCAGTCAATCCTGATGAAGAGGTTGTCGTTAGAGCTACACGAAGAAGAGGACGCCGAAGAGGCGTAAAGGGCTCTTCTGGAATTGAAGATGCCCTTCCTTCACCTTCTGAGGCAATATCTAGCAACGAATCACCAGCATTCAAATTGGCAGTATTGTTAATTCACAAAGGGCGTAATCCCAAAAAATGGGATTCAGAAAATGATAAAGAAATCGACAAATTACGGAGTGAATGCGTTTCAGGAATCCATCCAGTGTGGTCTATTTCCGCTAGAGAGTGTCCATTAATTGCTCAATTGGGTGCATTTCCTTCTGTAGAAAAAGAAGCCGAGATTTCTGAAATAGATTCTTCATGGATAGAACAGTCAAGAATAGACCCAACCGATCAAACATCATTAGGAAAATGGCTCCAAAATTCTTCTAATTTGAATTTGGGCTCGACAGGCATTTTAGCAATGCAAATTCTCTCTAAAGGCATTTCAAAAATGCGAACAAATCAGATTAGAAAAGGGATTCCAGATGAAATTTTGAATTCTGAAATACCAGAACATATGATGATTGGAGGATATTTGCTAATCGCTTCCGGGAATCCTGGTGAAGGCCTTGAATTATTACAATCCATTCAATCGGATAATGATGTAATGATGGATTCTATTGCTGATGTTATTGCTTTGACTTCTTTCCGTTCTGGAGATACTGAATATTGGAATCATTGCGCAGATAAAAGCGGCTCAGATTCTCTTTCTATTGTAATGAGGACAGAAGCATGGAAAGCCCCACCTATTGATCAATCAATCGAACCATCTAGAATTGAATCAGGAATAATGCATTTAGAATTACAGGGCGAGGCTGTTTTAGATACACTAAAATGGATGCTGGTCAAACAATTGGCTGAAACAGGAGATCTATCATCAGCCACAGAATTAGTCTTAGAAACCAGTATTGATGATGATTTAACATTCATTCAAGCATCAGCCTTAGCAGGCGAAAATGAGTTGTTAATTTCACGATTAATCGAAAAAGCACCCGACTGTTCTCTGATTACATGGTCAGAGATTGTAGTCGATTCCACCCATCCCCAATTAATTCGTTTTGAATGTGCTAAACTTATTGCAAAAGAAAAATGTTTGATTCCAAATGATGTTTTGGAAGCTACCACTGAAATTCTATCGATTCAAGTAGACATATTTTCTCTATCTTTGATTCTGTCTAGCTCGAACATTAAAGGGTCCGAGAACCCATATTCTGTTTTACTTTGTAGTGCACTTGCACCAGCAAACATCGGCGAACAAGCACTTGATTGGCTTAGAGAAGAAAGAGCCGCAGCTCACGACTCAATCGATTCACATAACCCACCTGAATTCTTGAGCGCCCATGAAGCTGCACTAATTCGATTATTGGATGGTACCCAATCCAATCTCGATGAAATATTGGGCAGACTCCCAGAGGCTGGTTCTGAAGTATTGAGAGAAGCAAGAAGAGCATTAATGGACGATGGTGATGGGTTAGTTAGTGAAAAACGAATTGACGTACTGGAGGAATCTATCATAGAGGCGAATCTTTCATCCTTAGAAACATCATTGTTTCAAGCAATTGTGAGTTTGCTAAGAATGAATAGAGTAAATAACGAAATTCAAATGAGCGATATAACACGAAAAACACACGCATCTCAATTATTGGATTCTATTATCAAAACACATTTTTCAGCGATTTTCCTCGACCAAGTTCACTCACTTCTACTTGAGCATGAAGCAACATCTCCTGCTTTTGTCTCTTGGCTTCAAGAGAATCGGCCGGGTTCAGAATGGGTTCCAGTTGCAAATGCTGCAATAAATATTGGAAAGAATCGACATCTAGAAGCTGCTCGATTATACAAGCAAGCAGCACCACGATTTCAAGCAGAACCGCATAGTAATTTTGAAATTGCTACACAATTATATCGCAAATCATTGATTGGTTTTGCACAAGCAACTAGGTGGTCTGAAGCTGTAGATTTGTTGGAAAGTCATGCAGAACTTGCTACAACCATTACATCTCGATTCAAATTGTATTTGCAAGTATCTCATTCATTTGAACAACAGCAAGATAAGCGTTCAAGAAGATCTTCTAGTCGAGACATTCCTAGGAAGATGGTACTCGATTTTGCAAATGAGAAAATCCCATTTGTTCCAAAGACTGAAGATGATACAGATAATTCCAAACACAGAGAGAGGAATAGAAGAAAAGAGGATTTGATTGAATCTTTAATGAATTATCCAGTAAAACGAAATCTTCCCACTGAACCGTTTGTTGGTCGAGTTAGAGCAGCATTAAACCACATTAGAGAACAAAACAAATCAGGTAGAACAAGGGTCGAAAATCGCTTCCGCGATGCAATAAAGGAGCAAGAAACCCAATTAGAATTATTGAGGATAGCAAACGAAGTTGCAGGAGAAGATCCAGTAAGAGCACTAGGTATGTTAGAACATGCTGTTGCAGCTTGTAGTTATCTAAGTAGAATGGAAAAGGCACGGTTAGTTGCGGCAATGACTGCACTTTATCGCCAGCACGAAAACAATATTTCTATTAAATCAAGACGAGTTTTCAATTCTGTAAATCTTGCACCATTAGTAGTCATAGATACGAATCTTCTTCTGGATGCCCTTTCTGCTGAAATTCTTCGAAAAATGGCCATCGAACGAAATGCATTAATCAATCCAAACTCATCACTTCGATTTCACCACATTCTTCGCCATTCACGTTCTGACAATGGTATTCGTACATTTGTTCCGTCTACTGCAAGAGAGGAATTCAAATCAAAAATCACAAAAAACAATTCAGAATTTTCCCCTGAACGTGCACTTTCTTTATTCTCAGATAGTAATCACCCGATTAATTTAGAATCATATCATGAAACAATAACACCAGAAGTACTAGAAAACATGCACACAAATATTCTATCTTCTTTCCAAGATTGGGAACCAGATAATTCTGAATTCCTTCAAGAGGTTGTAGAGCAACAAACTGCCGTTGAAAATTTCATTACATCACATAGCGAAATCTACCAAAGGGTAACGAATTACAAGGCGCAAAGAGGTGCTGCAGATAAGCGAACAGAATTTGAAGGCGCAAGCATCTATCCAGAGAAAGGTGATTTGGAAATTATGCGAACCGCCGCCTATCTAGCTGCATCGACATACCCAAGCATTGGTTCAGTAATAGTTGCAACACGAGACTCTGATTTCACCTTACTCGCTAGAGCATTGGAGGAAACTTTGGGTGTTGGAGTAGCAAAGAACGCATCTGAATTAGCTCAGTGGATGTGATTATGGCCCGGATAGATTACACAGTCAAGGAAGACAATGTTCTTCTGTCTGTAATTGGGAAAATTCACCCAACAGCATCCAAAAACTCTCTTCGAAAAATGATTGATTCTGGAAGAGTATTATTGGACGATGAAATTTGTAGAATAGCTAAATCGAAAGTCATTCTAGGCCAAAAAATCACTATACTCCCAAAGAAGGAAGGGGACCCTCCCCGCCAATTAAAGAGGAATTTAGCAAAAGATCCCGATATATTATACGAAGATCAACATGTAATTGTAGTGAGTAAACCCGTTGGCTTGTTATCCGTATCAACTGATTCAGGAAATGAAAAAGACACCATGCATTCCCGAGTTTTTGAATGGGTTAAGGGCAGAGAAAGAGGAAGAATATTCATTGTACACCGTCTTGATCGGGAAACATCTGGATGTATGTTATTTGCCAAAGATATCCATACGAAGGATATGCTGCAAGAGCAATTTTTCAATCGTTCAGTGGAACGAAAATATCATGCAGTTTTAGAGGGAACTTTAGCTGAAAAAAGTGGAACTTGCATTGATTGGATTCAACAAAGTAAAGATTTGAGGGTGAGAATAGTTCCATCAGCAAATTCAAAGGATTCGAAAGAGGCAATTACTCATTGGGAAGTTGAAGATATTGTAGACAATAGAACTCTTGTTTGTTTGTCGATTGAGACCGGGAGAAGGGCGCAAATACGGTTACAAATGAGTGCTTTAGGTGCACCAGTCTCTGGGGATACAATGTATGGAAAAGGAAGAAATTCAGCAGGTAGGTTGTGTCTTCATGCATCATCTCTTAGATTCGTTCACCCTAATGGTGAAAAGATGCAAATCAATTCCCCCCTTCCGTCAATATTTAGAAGAATTTTGAAAAATGGTTGAATATTTTTCAAAATTATCACAGATAGGAATTCCTAATGGGACTTTCATCTAGGTGGAAAAAGGAGTAGGTGGCCCACCAAGTAATGGTATCAAGAGCATCAACTAGATTACTAGTTCCACTCCTTTGCTCGCCGTAATCCTTCTCAGTTGTATCCATCCAATCAATCATTTCGTCAACTGTATCACAAGTTTGGTGGTAACACCAATAACCATCGACAAGTCCTCCGAAGCCCATTGTAACGGTTCCTAAGTTATCTTGGAATGTAGCGTGATCTGAGCGCGCAGTGGTATCTTCATAGACGATTATTTCTGGACGATCCTTTTCCAACCAATCATCAACTTTCCAAGTATCTGCATCGTAACCGGTTCCGATGAGCGGAGCCATCTGCTCTTCCACACCCATAGCATCTGATCCAATCCACATTGCAAGTCCAACCATTTCAGGTTGATTCATGACATCATGATCTAAACTAGGACCAATGTACACGCGCATGGGCCAAACTTCCTCATCTTTCGGATATCCATCTGGGTCAACTTCTGGCTGAGGGTCACAATCTCCATCTCCGCCTCCATGACCATCTCCACATGGTGCGCCACCACCACCTGGCCAGTTAACACCAGCCATATCCAGGTTAACGTAATTCGTGACTTCGACATCTGGGTTGTCTTCTTTGACCCATTCGTTTGTCCAATAATCACTTCCTCTCTTACCACCCTCTTCACCTGACCACAGGCAAAATACCATTGTATTCCTTGTAGGATAATTTGCCATCGCTCGAGCAACTTCGAGAACCATACTTGTTCCTGCTGTGTTATCATAAGCCCCTACTCGAGTTCCATATGTTCGTCCAAAAATATGTGGGTCTAACATCGCAGCGTTTACTGGTGGAGCAATATCAAAATGAGCACCAAACACCATCCATTTGTTAGGATTAACTTCTCCAAATCTGTAACCACATACATTGTATGCTTCAGGATTTACAGCACCGGTTTCTGTTGATTCGTAAACGAATCGTTGGGTTATAACTTCTAAACCAAAATCTTCCATTTGTCCGATGAGATATAGCGCTGCATCTTCGTATGCTGCATTCCCTTGACCTGCCCATCGATCGAGATAGCCAACAGCATTGTCAGCAAGGTCAGTTGGGTCAAATGTCTCATCAGATATGTGACTGATGTAATTGAAAACGTTTAGTCCATTAACAAAACCAGTAGAATGTCTGCCACCAAGAGTTTCAGTGAATGCAGCCTTCATGGGACGATTGATAGGTATCTTCAATGCAATCGCTTCATTAGAACTGACGTTTGATGATACAATGGTATCTAATGAGCCATTTTCTGCAACTACTCTTTGGATACTTGGATTATTTGATAATTCGAAAGCCCCTCGTTCATACCAAGTTCTCCAAGATTCATTTATTTCTCTAATTGGCCAATTTTCTCGGCCATAATCTCCAATCAAGATTATTGCGGTATCTGTTCTAGGGGGAGCTAGTATCGATAGCAATACCGATTCTCCAGCTTTAATATCAATAACAGTGGAATTTTGAATAAAACCAGTATCTGGATTCTGAATCAAGTATGGGACAAACGCTGAAAGGTCAGACTCAGCACTAATTGTGATTCCCTGAAATACTCCACCAACCCAGACTGCAGGCGTAATCTCTGCATCATCAGAAGAAGGCCCCTCTTCGCCCTTTCCAAAACATCCTGACAAGGGGGCAAATACCATCAAAAAAATGATTAGTATTGCAGCCCCATTCCTCGAGTGCATACCCCTCCGAATCATCAATAGCAGTTCAAATCAACGGTTTTGAGCATCCTCAATTTTTTCTGTTGATAGATTCACCAATACATCACCTAAGGCATAAAATGCACCGCATAGTAATGGTGGATTCCAAGCAGTCAAACCAGTCCACGGAACATTAGATGCCCACTCCCAAGTACCTAACCATGTGCCCCATAATTCCATTCCCAAAGCCAACCAACCCATTACTGCATAGAGCATTGGAGCAGGCCCCCAACGAACAAAACCAAACATAATAATCAACAAAAAAATCCCTGACGTATCAACTCCTGAATATGCCATCAAAATAGTTAGAGGAATAAATGGCAAAACAATCCAACTTGCAATCTTTCTTCCAGGCGGCAACTTAGCTGCAATTCGCCGACCTAGATCAAAAAGGAACCAATGTCCTACTGGAACATATAGTGGCATTAACTGTCTTTGATATTCGTAAATTAACCAAACTTCACTGAAGAATAATTCCATTGGAGTAGCAAATGCTAGCACAACCAACATCTCAACCCGTTCCTTTTTTTCAGCTTGATTGAAGAGAAAAATAAACAACCCAATACACCAAATATTTACTGGCCATTCAGAAAAATAGAATGAGATTGGTAACCCCAATGCAATTGTAAAGGCATACAGAAATTCTCTGCGATAGTTCTGAATCATGCTTAATCCTCATTCTATGAATAGAGAACAACAAGTGAGACTTCCATCTGCTTGCATGATTTCACTCATTTCTACTAGAATCGGCTCAAAGCCTGCATCTTCGATTTTTTGTTTAGTTATTGGAAAACCCGCACTCACCAATATCATTCCATTTTCTAATGCAATTGTATTGGAAGCATAAGTTTCGTTTTGAGGGGTCCAAATTATTTCATTAAATCCTTCAATTTGTTCTGCCTTCAAGTGACCTTCTGCAGCAATCAGTACCCCCTTTTTGGGAACAGAACAGACTGTTGTTAGATGTAATGTAGAACTAGGAACATCGATCACTTGTACTGAATAGCCAAATGATTTAGCAATTTGAGATAATTCTTGAATTCCTACGTCATTGGTTCTAGTGGAACGGCCAATCAAGAACCCGTCACCTGTAAACACAATATCGCCACCATCCATCTTCGCTTCAGGAGATAATAATTTGATTTCAAAGTCATTAGCTAATCTTTCAGAAATCGTATGAACTTCATTTTCTCTCGAAGGGTGTCCGGGCCGACATATTACTGCAAGACCATCAAAAATAACCGCAGTATCTTCTACAAAACAGCAATCTGGATGACCAATTAATTCGTCCATAATTTCTACTTGAACTCCTGCTTGTTGTAATGCATTGATGTATCCAGCATGTTGCAACTTTGCAACATTTGTATTTGGAGCTCTAGTCCCAAAAAATGTTGAAACTGCATCATCAAAATTTGAAGAAATGTTTCGAACAAGCGCTTTTTTCCTAGAATGGTCAAACACTCCAGGCATTCACAAGACCCCCAACCGTTGAACCCAACGAAGCCGCTATTCATGCTTGTCCGCTTGTTACCAATTTTGTAGCAATAACAATCCCAATGACGTAAAGAACAACGGTGGCCAAAACCCCTCCTCCTAAAGCCGGCCAAAAGTCCCAACCTCTTCGCATCAATTGAGGAAAAACAACAAACAATGTTAACGATGGAAGTACAAGATATAGTATACTTTCAGAGTAAGCAATGAGGTCTTCAGATTGCATACCATCTCTGTTCAAAATAATCAGAGAAATAATACTCATTAGAGGTAATGAGATCACCATAGCACCGAAAACAACAGAGCGCTTTGCTAATTCAGAAGCTCCAACAATTAATCCTCCTGAAATCAAACCCTTGAGCACCAAATCAATCCAAATCATACCCTTGAATATGTAAGGCGGACTGAAAGCATACTGTCAGAGAGTATCTTCGCCACCAATGGGCATCATACTCAAATTTCCATCAGAGCCACGTAGTGCAGCCCCCTCGGATAATGTTGCAAATATACCAATGTCTGCAATATTATGCGACAATCCAAACCAAGGTCTGCCGTGTTGATCTACAGACATATCTAGGAAGTCACCCAATCCTCCACATCTATTGTATCCACATCCAGATTCAGTATCGAGCGGATTTCCAGGCTCATTGATTTGCACGGTGGTCATCAATGGATTTTCGTTAAATGCATCAGTGATAATCGTCATGTAACCATTCCAAGTATCATTTCCACTATCTCCAACGTACCCAAATGCAACTTTACCCGCAGCACCGGCAGTTACAACCGGAAATCCAGTTCCAACGAGACCAACAGGAGGTGCAATCATCATTGCCTCGCTCCAAGTCCCCCCTTCATCACGAGAGTATGCATAGTAAGGCATGTTATCCAACCCATTCCACATTGCATGCACATTCCCCCCATCATCCACTGCGACTTGAGCCTCTTCTCCATTCCAGGTGTCTGCAGTTCCTGTTTCATCAGTTGGCAATGGATGTTCTGTCCAAGTAAGCCCCCCATTGCTGCTTCTGTATATCGAATAACCGTCTCCATTACATCCTATGTTCCCTCTGTAGAGATTCCCGTTTACTCCTCCTTCTATGTGCGCAGTAAGACCTCCACTCTGACAATCAATCGGTGCTCCTGAGACTTCTGGGGTCCAGGTTCTTCCTCCATCAAAACTCGTTGAGCAAAGAGGATGAGGTGCATTCCCATTAACGCAAAATGACCAAGTTGTTTCATATCCCGGGGCAGCAAGTAGAGCAGATCCAATTGTTTGGTGATCTTGAACAGAATAAATTGAGGTGGCTAACTGCCCATCTTGCCAAGAATTACCTTCATCATCAGAGAACTCAACAGTCATACCAAGGAGTGCATGCATATCGAATTTCATTATTCGATCAGTCCATTTATCCACGTATATGTATGGATCATTGCTGTTCGGAACTGGTAGAGGTGGGTTGTACACATTCTCACATGAATAATCTGAAAGTGATTCCATTTCTATCAATCCTGAGCATTGTACAACAGCAGTAGAACCAGCGGGTCCATTGCCCCAACTTGACATGTATATATTGTCCATCGAAGTAATACCAATTGTCGGCTCAAAAGTACTCATTCCAATTCCGTAATACGACCCCTGCGTCCAAAATGGAATATTTTCTCCAGTTAAATTTGCAGTAATATTCGCTTGTTGAACAGCTGATGTGTTTTGCGCATCGATTCCACCAGAGTAATGATACCATGTGGTTTCAGGTATTGGTTTATCGAAATTAAATGGAGACACTTCTTCTTCAGGAATTTCTTCTTCTTCCCCAAAGCAACCACTCAAACTCCCTCCTATCATCAACAAAGTGAGTAACATGGCAGCGGTTACTCTCATTGCAATCGTTTCTTGGGAGGGGAACCCTCCCTTGAACTTCATGGTTTAGGAATTAATGGCTAGAAGTTAGATTCTACCTCTAAAGTCCCTCATATTCGACATATTCTATACATTGAGTGAGGTCTTGCGATTTACATGACGAGACATCTCAAACTACTAATTGCTTGTTTTCTGATAATAGTAGTCCTCTCACCGATTGTTATAGCTCAAGATTCTGATACTAGTTCGAGTGAGGAGTCCAACATCATTATTGATGTTGTTCTACCCTTATCTCTGGCGTATATCATGTTCTCATTGGGCCTTGGGCTAAGAGTATCCGATTTCGGCCTAATTTTAAGCGAACCCAAAGCATTTGCAGTGGGACTGGGGAATCAGATGATTGTCCTACCAATAGTGGGTTTTGGGATAGCAAATATCTTTGATTTATCTGGAGAGATGGC
>MDSW01000958.1_pt1 | contig 11504 bp, 12 predicted proteins | sample 811171 | NCBI WGS metagenome assembly MDSW01 (sample SAMN05326641, study PRJNA326480) | marine metagenome | isolation source: seawater | place: Atlantic Ocean: North West | collected 2012
ACTTTAGTATACCAGCTTTTTCGAAAGCGATATCGGCAATTGTGTCACCTAGCAAAGCCATATGATCCATTGAAACAGGAGTGATGATGGTCAAAGCAGGTTCCTCAAAAATATTAGTGGAATCAAACCTCCCGCCAAGGCCCGTCTCGATCAGCGTGATATCTGCTTTTTGGCGGGAGAATGCGAGAAAAGCTGCAACTGTGGTGATCTCGAATAAGGTGATTGCGTCGCCTGCATTGGCATCCTCACATTCCTTGAGAACGGATGTTAGTGTCTCTTCATCGATATGGCGACCAGCAACGGAAATCCGTTCCGCAAAACGGATAAGATGGGGTGAGGTATAGCAATGAGCGGTAAGCCCCGCCACTTCACAAATGGATTTTAGAAATGCGAGCGTCGAACCCTTTCCGTTTGTGCCGGCGATATGCACGACTGTTGGCAGAGATTTTTCCGGATTACCTAGAGTTGCCAATAGCCTCTGGGTACGACCCAGGGACAGGTCGATGACTTTGGGATGCAGCGCGCTGAGGCGGTCTAGAAGGACATCACTCCGCAGCGGGGCGCTCTTCGATTATACTTTGTGAGTCATTATTTAGGTCCGACATCATCGAATTTTTTAACTTTCCCTTTTGAGATGTAGCTGGCATAGAAACCACTTCTGCTGAAACACGTCTTTCTAGTAACAGGCTTGAAATACGAATAAGCTCGTCGCGAATTTGGCGGCGGTGAACAACCCGGTCAATCATACCATGGTCAAGAAGATATTCAGCCCGCTGAAAACCGTCGGGTAGCTTTTCACGGATAGTTTCCTCAATAACCCGCGCGCCTGCAAAACCAATTACAGCACCGGGTTCTGCAATTGCAATATCTCCTAGCATGGCAAAGGAGGCTGTGACGCCGCCAGTCGTGGGATCGGTTAACACAGTAATATAGGGCAGCCCTGCTTTCTTGACGTCTTCTACAGCGATTACAGTTCGAGGCATCTGCATGAGGGAAAGAATACCCTCTTGCATCCGAGCGCCGCCTGATGACGTGAAACAAATTAATGGGGCTTCCTGTTTAATCGCTAAACGGCTGGCAATAAGCATTCCTTTGCCAAGGGCAAGACCCATGGATCCGCCCATAAAGCTAAAATTCATGATGGCAATCACTGCCTTACGACCATCCATTTTGCCATGTGCGACGATCAAGGCATCCTCTTCACCGGTAATGCTGCGGCTTTCCTTAAGTCTATCAGAATAGCGCTTGCGATCTTTAAATTTTAAGGGGTCGGTGGTTAACTTCGGGAGCTCAACGGTTTGATATTTCCCGTCATCAAACAGCAGTGCCAATCGTTCTTTGGCCGGTAATCGCATATGGTGACCACAATGATGGCAAACATGCGATGAGGCCTCTAGCTCGCGATGAAAAATCATCTGTTCACAGCTTGGGCATTGTTGCCAAAGGTTATCAGGAATCTCTTTTTTTTCGACGAGCGCCCGTATTTTAGGTCGGACAAAATTTGTAAGCCAGTTCATAACCGCGCGGTCCGTACACCATGTGCAAGTTCAGTTACAAATGTTAACACGGAATTTAGCAAATCAGGAAACTCCTTTGAACTTGTTTTATTTTTTACATTGTCCGCGATAATTTGAATAATCGCGGACCCTACGACAGCTGCATCCGCAATTCGCGCCACTTCCGCTGCTTGCTCAGCGGTTTTTATACCGAATCCGATGGCGATTGGGAGTTCGGTAAATTTTTTTATCCGAGTGACCGCAGAGGATATGTTAACTGCTTTAGCTGTTTTTGTACCGGTAATTCCCGAGATTGAGACATAATAAATAAATCCTGTTGCTCCGCACATTAAGGTTGGTAGGCGTTTTTCGTCGCTAGTGGGCGTCGTTAGTCGAATAAAATCAATACCTGCATTGTTGGCGGGGATCCGCAGCTCGGTGTCTTCTTCAGGCGGAATATCGACAACAATAAGGCCATCGATTCCCGCATTTGCACTGTCTTCCGAAAAACGCTCGACGCCATATTTATAAATTGGATTAAAATAACCCATCAATATAACGGGTGTTTGATCGTCCTTTGCACGAAATTTCCTTACCATTTCTAAAGTCGCATACATATCCTGTCCTTCTTTGAGCGCTCTCAAAGATGATTCCTGGATTGCAGGACCGTCAGCCATAGGGTCGGTGAATGGCATCCCTAATTCAATTATATCCGCACCGGCATGCGGTAACCCCTCCATAATTGCGCTGGACATTTTTTGATTTGGATCACCGGCGGTGATAAATGTTACGAGCCCGGCTCTCCCTTCCTCAGTAAGTTGATCAAATCGCGCTTTAAGTCGGCCTCCTCTGCGCGTCATAGTGTTACTCCTAACGCTTCAGCAACGGTAAAGACATCCTTATCACCACGCCCACACATATTCATAACTAATACATGATCTTTAGGCAGGGCCGGCGCAATTTTGGTCACATGTGCTAAAGCATGGGCCGGCTCAAGGGCGGGAATAATGCCTTCAAGTTGGCTGCACAATTGAAATGCTTCTAATGCTTCGTGATCTTTTACCGATACGTAGTTTACGCGTCCAATATCATGAAGCCATGAATGCTCTGGACCGATGCCGGGATAATCTAGACCGGCAGAGATTGAATGCGCCTCTGTAATTTGCCCATCATTATTCTGTAAAAGGTAAGTGCGGTTACCATGTAAAACTCCTGGACCACCAGCACTTAGAGAAGCCGCATGTTTGCCGGTTTCAATACCTTCGCCAGCTGCTTCGACAGCGTGAAGCTCCACGTCTTCATCGTCGAGAAATTCATAAAAAAGGCCAATCGCATTTGATCCACCACCTATACAAGCAATCAGTGAGTCTGGCGGCCGTCCTTCGGCCGCCAATATCTGTTGTCGAACTTCTTCCCCAATAATTTTCTGAAAATCCCTGACCATCGCGGGGTAGGGATGGGGCCCAGCAACAGTACCAATTATGTAGTACGTATCCTCAACGTTTGTGACCCAGTCGCGCAGGGCTTCATTCATTGCATCTTTTAAAGTCGCTGAGCCGGAGATCACAGGTACCACTTCCGCACCAAGAAGTTTCATACGAAAAACGTTGGGTGCTTGCCGTTCGATATCAGTCTTACCCATGTATACAATGCATTTCATACCAAACAATGCACAGACTGTGGCTGTGGCTACACCGTGTTGCCCAGCGCCTGTCTCCGCAATGATTCTTTCCTTACCCATGCGGCGGGCCAGTAGAATTTGCCCTATTGTATTATTAATTTTGTGGGCGCCTGTGTGGTTAAGCTCATCCCGCTTGAAGTAAATTTTAGCGCCACCACAATGTGCTGTTAAACGCTCGGCGAGGTATAGAGGGCTGGGGCGTCCAACATAATGTTCGAGATAATAGTTTAGTTCAGCCTGAAATGCTGGATCGGCTTTGGCATTATTATAGGCCTGTTCCACTAACAGGATAAGTGGCATAAGTGTTTCAGCTACATAGCGGCCGCCAAAGATCCCAAAATGTCCATCGATATCTGGGCCATCCTTGAAACTATTGGGTATTGTATTCGAACTTATGGTCATACTTTGGCCAGAGGCTAAAAAATTCATTTTGTTACGTGATAGTAGTACCGGGTTATACCGTGTGATTACGACAAGGCAAGAACGGTTTCAAGAAATGCGTGAATCAGTTTGATGTCTTTTTGCCCTGGCATTGTTTCGACTCCTGAGGAAACATCCACTGACTGCGCACCGCTGACCTTTATTGCTTCGCCAACGTTGTTGGCAGTCAGGCCGCCTGATAACATCCAATTTTTTTCCCATGTGCGATTGCCGAATAGGGTCCAGTCAAAAGAGATAGCGTTACCTCCCGGCAGGGCGTTTTCCATGTTTTTAGGTACTTTCGCATCAAACAATATTTGATCGGCTACTCCGGCGTACCGTTCAATTTCTGAGAAATCTGATTTATTTTCGATATGGATAGCTTTCATTACTGGTAAACCCGTCAGGTCTTTGATTGCATTAACCCGCTCCGGTGTTTCCTTGCCATGCAGCTGCAAAATATCCAGTGGAATCTGGTCAAGAACATTATTCAATAGGCTGTCTGTTATATTAACAAATAATCCAACCGTTTGAACGGTTTTAGGAACTATTTTTGAAAGGTGTGCGGCTTCGGTGACTGTAACCGCGCGGGGTGAGGGTGGGTAAAATACCAAACCTATGTAGGATGCTCCACCTTCAACGGCCGCTTCCATAGCAATCGGTGAATTTATCCCACAAATTTTTGCCTGGACAGTCATGATTTTAACAGTCACCCTCATCAATCTCGGCGGAAATACGATCTGCCGCAGCTTTCGGGTCTATAGCTTGAGTAATAGGCCTGCCAATAACAAGAAAGTCCGCACCTGCCTTTATTGCGTCGGAAGGAGGCATTGTCCTTTTCTGGTCGTCGGTTGAGGACCAGCGTGGGCGAATACCGGGGACAGCTAAAAGGCATTTGGGCCCCAGGGCTTTGCGCAACACTTTAAGCTCTTTGGGAGAAGCAATAAGACCGTTGGCGCCTGAGTTGTATGCGAGCTTGCCAAGTTTTAATACTTGATCCTCGACAGGGGTTTTTTGACCAACATCAACCAAATCGTTTTTGTTGAGGGACGTCAAAACTGTAACCGCCATTACAAGAGGCGAAGTTTCTTCGCTAGCCGCTTCGGCAGCGGCCTGGATCATGGCCTGCCCCCCAGAGGCGTGTATGGTTAACATAAAACAATTTAATTTCTTGACGGAGTTAATTGCGCCAGCGACTGTATTTGGAATGTCGTGAAATTTTAGGTCTAGGAAAATCCGTTGTCCTAATTCTGCAATTTCAGCAACACCGTCCGGTCCGTTTGCGACAAAAAACTCTTTACCAAGCTTAAAACCGCCTACAGCGCCTTTTAGCGCCAGCGCTAGCTCGATGGCTTGCTTGCGGTCACTCGTATCAATAGCGCAGAAGATTCTCTCGGCAGGTGCGAGCGTTCCCATCGGTGTATTGTCCCTTTTGGGTTAAATATTTATTTCCTTTTTATAAGCGCAGAATGACAAAGCGGCAACGATCCCAATTTAGTCTTCGGTTAGGGTGAGGCGATGGCCTGTTTGCAGCTTTGTAATATGTGGTGTCGGGTTAGAGCTCGTCCTTTTTTCTGCACTTAATTCAAGTTCTTCCAACCTTTTCCGATGTTTTTTTGACTCTATACTCAACCGGAAGCGCGAGAAGGATGACAGACTCACCCCAATAATTAGCCCGACGCTAATTCCTCCTAAGATGATCATATACAATGGTAATTCAGCAGTGAAAGGAAAGGGAGAAAAATCGACCTTGGTTCCCTCTCTATTTGCTACGGCAAAAACAGCAATAATGCCTATGATCAATGCGAGAAACAGTTGGATGACAAAGCGCATTAACTACCCTGTGTCTAACCCCAGAAAATTAGGCCATATTCTTTGATCCGGCATTATGGCTTTCGCACCCCTAGGGCGTGTTGAGCCGTACCCTCAAGTCTTTTCCAGCTTTGAAAAAGGGGACCGACTTGCGCGTGACGAAGACAGTCTCGCCAGTTCGAGGGTTCCGTCCTACTCGTGGGTCTCTGTTCTTGACGGAGAACGCCCCGAAGCCTCTTAACTCAACCCTGTCACCTTTGGACAAAGCCGTAGATATTTCATCTAAGATCGTAGAAACGATCCGTTCTATATCGCGTTGAAACAGATGCGGGTTTTTATCCGCCAACCTTATAATTAACTCAGATTTGGTCATTACAACCCGCCCCCGGTTTGCCAGCACAGCAACGCCTCCGAAGCTGGCCGAACAATTATTTACTAGGAATGAGGGTGCCAGACGGATACTAGGCCGTCAAGAATAAGTCTTTCAGAAATTGGCGTGTTTTGCATTAAAGAGATAGCATAGTCGAGCCAGCGCTTGACGTGACTCTGCGGCAGAATGTCAACGATTGGTAGTGATGTTTTTATCCTTTTTTTGCTGGCCAACCAATTTTTTGCCTGCCGCTCTCCACCAATCTCGTCGACAAGGCCAATTTTGAGGGCCATACGACCAGTGTAGACACGGCCATCCGCGAGCTGTCGGACTTTTTGTATTTTTATGTTACGGCCATCCGCGACCATCTCGACGAACATTTTATACATATCGTCCACTAGACTTTTGGTTGCCCCCCTAACTTGAGGCGTAATTTTAGAAAAGGGAGAAGGCTCCGCTTTGAGTGGGCTACTTTTTATAGCCTCAACCTTTATTCCAAGCTTGTCGAGTAAATCGGTTACCTCGGCGGTTTGCATGAGTACACCAATAGATCCGGTAATAGTCCCTGCATGAGCAATTACTCGATCAGATGCAATAGCCACCATATAACCTGCCGACGTTGCCAATTCGTCCATAATAGCAATAACAGGTTTTTGTTTGCGCACCCGATTAAGCGCTTTGTGCAGGGCCTCTCCGCCTACGACAGTGCCCCCGGGGGAATTTATTCGAACAATTAATGCTTTGACATTCTCGTCGGTACGAATTTTCTCGATTGCGGCTAAGCGCTCAATATCATTATGAATAAAATTTGTGATTTTTAATTGGGCTATATAGTTGCCGGACTTGGGGTCTGAGTATTTTAAGACGCCGACGCTGACAGCTGCCATAATTAAAATTATGGCAGCTGTTCGCCAGAAGGTGATCCGCCTTTTCAACCGACGGCGGTCAATAAGATAATCAGCTTCCATCGCTTTTTCCTGAGATATACGTCGTACACCTCATGATTGCCGGGCCGTATCTCTAGTCCGTTTTCTCGGCTTCTTCAATAACCTCAGAAGGGGTCTCTTCAGATTCCGCTTTTAAAGTGGGATCGTTTGCTTCACCGTCTTCCGTTTCATCACCCTCGGCCTTACGGATTGCTGCTCCGAGAATATCGCCAAGACTTGCACCTGAATCGGAGGACCCATAATGGGCCATCGCTTCCTTTTCTTCGAAGATTTCTTGAGCTTTTACCGACAAGTTAAGTTTATGGTCACGCCTGTCGATATTGGTGATTTGCGCATCAATACGATCACCGACCGCAAAGCGATCAGGACGCTGCTCGCTTCGCTCACGTGAAAGGTCTGCTCGCCGTATAAATCCCTGTAACCCACTCGAAACAGTTACTTCTAGGCCATTATCGTTGACTGCAGTGACTGTGCAAGTGACTACATCTCCCTTTTTAAGGTTTGTAGCAGCGGATTTAAATGGGTCTTCGGTTAGCTGTTTTATGCCAAGAGAAATACGCTCTTTTTCAATATCAATATCGAGGACCTTAGCTTTAACCATGTCCCCTTTGGCATACGCTTCAACAGCTTCATCGCCAGCCTTTTCCCATGAAAGGTCGGACAGATGAATCATTCCATCAATATCACCAGGTAGTCCAACAAATAAACCGAACTCAGTGATATTTTTAATTTCGCCTTCAATCTCTGTGTCGACTGTGAAATTGGATTCAAAGTCTGTCCATGGATTTTCCTGAGTCTGTTTGATACCTAGGGAGATACGACGTTTGCTCTGATCCAAATCTAGGACCATAACCTCAACTTCTTGGCTGGTAGATATGATCTTTCCTGGATGAACGTTCTTTTTTGTCCAGCTCATTTCTGAGACATGGACTAATCCCTCTACACCTGGTTCCAACTCAACAAAAGCACCATAATCTGTGATGTTGCTGACCCTACCCGTAAAGACCCCCTCTAGTGGGTATCTAGTCTCTATGCTGTCCCAGGGATCGGCCTCAAGCTGCTTCATTCCTAGCGAGATACGCTGTGTTTCCGCATTAAAACGTATAACCTGGACATTTACAGTTTGGCCTACCGTCAAAATTTCACTAGGGTGATTGATCCGGCGCCAAGCCATGTCTGTGACGTGTAATAGGCCGTCAACGCCTCCAAGATCAACGAATGCGCCATAGTCAGTCAGGTTTTTCACGATACCTTCAATAACTTGACCTTCAGTCAAGCCAGCTAGTAATTCATTGCGTTGTTCTGCACGAGACTCTTCCAAAACTGCTCGGCGTGAAACAACGATATTTCCGCGACGCCGATCCATCTTTAAAATCTGGAATTGTTGTGGTGTTCCCATCAGCGGATTGATATCCCTTACAGGGCGGACATCAATTTGGCTGCCAGGTAAAAAGGCAATAGCTCCGGAAAGATCCACGGTAAAACCCCCTTTGACCCGGCCGAAAATTGAACCAGTGACACGTTCTTGATCATTGAAAGCTTTTTCTAAAAGGGTCCAGGCTTCCTCGCGTCGGGCTTTTTCCCGCGAAAGCATAGCCTCTCCCTGACTATCTTCCATCCTTTCAAGATAGACATCGATCAGATCACCTGGTGAGATTGCAGTTTTAGAACTCTGGTCTCCGAATTCACGAAGCGCTACTCGACCCTCAGATTTTAAGCCGACGTCGATAAGAACGGAGTCGCCTTCGATTGCTATGACTGTCCCTTTTACAACTGTGCCTTCTGAGAGTTCACCCTCTCCGAAAGTTTCCTCAAGCATACCCGCAAAATCTTCGTCTGACATTGCAATATCTGTGTCGGGATTCCCTAACTCAATCGCCATTCTTATTTTAAACCATTTCCTTCCATCTGACCCTGTCTTTCGGGCTTTTTCCAAGGTCGCACATGAGTTGGTCCCCAATGGACCGCTTCCCTACCCTTGCGCTCTTTCTACGCCTTGGACTTGTTCTGCTCACTGATAAACTCTAGTGCGGCAGTGAATGCTGCTTCAGCGTTAATTTTTGTTGTATCTATAACAAACGCATCGTCAGCTGGTACTAGGGGCGCCAACTTTCGGGTACTATCCCGAGCGTCGCGCTCCCTCATATCCTGCAGAACGCGGGCATATATAGCCTCTACACCCCGTTCAAGCAACTCTTTAACCCTTCTTGCTGCGCGAACCTCTAAGTCGGCATCCACAAAAAATTTATAGGTGGCATCCGGACATATCACCGTCCCGATATCACGGCCATCCAAAATGGCCCCGTTTGCGTTGTCCGGGGGGTTTTTGGCAAAATTTTGTTGTTGCAAAATTAAAGCAGCTCGTACCTTTGGAATCGAAGCTAAAATGCTAGCACGTTTTGTAACTTTTTCATCGCGCAGCGCGGCGTTTTGTAGAAGGCTTGGCGTGATTGAAGAGGCCGCCGAATTTATCATTTCTTCACTAAAGTCAGTATGTTCTGTCCAAAGCGATAAGGTTAAATATCCAATGGCACGATATAAAAGGCCAGTATCTAAATAAGCAAAGCCGAAGTGCTCGGCTAAACTTCGTGCTAATGTGCCTTTGCCGCTAGCGGCGCTGCCGTCAATGGCGATAACGGTCATTTTTGGCCCGGCTTTATGATTTTGGCGCCGAGTTTATTCATGAAGCCGGTAAAGTTCGGAAAACTGGTGTCAATATGTCTGGCATCGTCAATTTCAATCGGTTTCTTTGAATTCATACCCAACACAAGAAATGACATGGCAATACGATGGTCCATTCTAGATTCGATTAAGACGCCACCCGGTATCCTATCAGGTGAGCCATTGACAATCAGATCGTCGCCATCAATTTTTATGTTAGCTCCGCAGGCGGTGAGACCATCGGTGATGGCCGCTAAGCGATTACTTTCTTTAACTCGCAATTCTGCCAGCCCCCGCATGCGTGTCTGGCCAATAGCGGCGGTGGCGGCGACGGCGAGAATTGGATATTCATCAATCATTGAGGGCACACGTTCTGCAGGAACCGTGATGCCCCGCAGTTGGCTGCTATGAACGATTAAATCGGCTACGGGTTCTCCGGCCTGTTCACGAGGATTCGAGATTTCGATTTTGGCGCCCATTTCACGCAGCGTCGAAAACAAACCAGTACGCAAGGGATTGAGGCCGACGTTGTTGATTGTAAGTTCTGACCCTCTTATTAGAAGAGCGGCGACTATTGGAAATGCAGCCGACGAAGGATCTCCAGGAACAACAACTTCCTGCCCTTCCAGCTCGGGTTGACCAGTGAGTGTAATAATACGCCCACCTGTCTCTTCGTTGGTGATTGCTAGATGAGCCCCGAAATGACGTAACATAAGCTCGGTATGATCGCGGCTTGGGCGAGTTTCTATAATTCTAGTCTGGCCTGGTGCGCTGAGCCCAGCTAAAAGCACCGCTGATTTGATTTGCGCGGATGGCACCGGTAACTTGTATTCAATTGGTGTCGGCATGCGCGCGCCGAGAACTGTAAGGGGCATCGTGTCTCCATCACGCGCGATTACCTGTGCCCCCATTTCGCTCAATGGGGTTGAAATGCGACCCATTGGTCTTGTTCGCAATGACTCATCCCCCGTCATCTGTACGTTTATTGGATTTGTTGCAACCAGGCCCATTAGTAGCCTAGCTCCAGTCCCAGAATTGCCTAGATCGAGCACGTTAGTTGGTTCTTTCAATCCGCCCACACCTACTCCATAAACTCTCCATAAATTATTCGTAACACGATCAATTTTTACGCCCATTTCCTCCAAAGCCCTGGCTGTGCGCAATACATCTTCCCCCATTAAAAGGCCATGGATCGTCGTCGGGCCTACAGCGACCCCTCCAATCATTAGTGCCCGGTGCGATATTGATTTGTCGCCGGGGACACTCGTCTGTCCTTTTAAAGTTTTAACTGATGCTGAGATCAGTCTATTCATTCCTTAATCCCTTTTGATAAAATAATGTGACAATATCATAAAACCCTGCACATTTTATTTCATTGGTGTCTTTAGCATATCTAACGGGGGCCATAATAGAAGAACAATGATTACATTTTGGTTTTGACAGTTTTTAAAGATCATGGCATTGGCATTTTATATATTTGTGTTTGATGTACGGAGGTTAAAGTGGTGGAGCAAAAATGGGGAAAAAAACGAGTGTGTTTGAGCTGCGGCGCACGCTTTTACGATATGCTACGCAGCCCAATAATTTGTCCGAAATGTGAAACAGAATTTGTACCTATTGTGTCAGGTCGAGGATCGCGCGCTAAGTCTGCTACATCTGTTTCGGCTCCGGAGCAAGCAAAGCCAGTAGCGGAGGGTGAAGAGAAATTGGATTTGTTAGCCGATGAAGAAAATCTTTCAGATGAGTCCGATATTGTCATTCTTCAGGGTGATGAAGATGATGATGATTTAATTGAAGATACTGCTGATCTCGGCGCTGAAGATAATGTGCTAGACGGCATTGGCAGCGATCCCGAAAAATCGGATGATTTGACCAGTTAACTGACTTTTCGAGATTTTAGTCCTTTCGCGTTGTAATTAAGTCTTGCACCGTAGGTCACAGTTTCAGTAGGTTCCGCGTCTAGATTGTAACGATACCGATGAAGTAACGCTCTAGTTTCGAAGAAAGGTTTGGGGCCATAGCTCAGTTGGGAGAGCGCTTGAATGGCATTCAAGAGGTCGTCGGTTCGATTCCGATTGGCTCCACCAAGTTAAAAGGGGCTCTGCTGAAATGGCGGG
>MDSW01037525.1_pt1 | contig 11499 bp, 11 predicted proteins | sample 811171 | NCBI WGS metagenome assembly MDSW01 (sample SAMN05326641, study PRJNA326480) | marine metagenome | isolation source: seawater | place: Atlantic Ocean: North West | collected 2012
ACGATGCTTGGCGCCAGGCTAGGCAGCGTTATTCTGAACAGGTACGCGCAGTAGTCTTTAGTGGCGATTGTGACTTGACTGTTTTACCAGACACCTTTTCTTTCAAATAATCAGTCCTCTATTTGCCATGGATTTGGCTATTGAATCTCAATCAACGCAATCTGTTCTTCATGAATGTCGTGAATTACTCAAGTCGAAGCGGCTGATGCTCTGCATTGGAGATCACGCTCAACTTGCAGCCATGGCGAGTAGCATTGTTTTTCATGACCTTCTCGTTGCTGCTGTATCTACAGAAGAAGAAGGTTTACAGAGCGCTCGTGCCTATCAGCCTGATTTAGTCTTTGTCAGCGATGATCTTGAGGTGGGTTACGGAGTTCGTTTCTTGGAACGACTTAAGCAGCAACAACCCTCTTGTCGTGTGTTGATTATTCTTCGAAGAGAGAGCGATAATGTGGTTAACGAGGCTCTTGAGGCTGGTGCTGATGGTGTGATTTTCAGCTCTTCTCTTGGCACTGGTCACGGCGATTTCGTCAAAGCTTTAAGGGCGTTAGCAGATGGTGGAGTTTATTACCCTGCAACAGTTCGAAACCTGATTCATAATAAATTGTCTCCTTCTAAGCTCGATCCCCGAGATCACCTCTCAGATCGAGAAATGGATGTTGTTCATTATGTTGCTCAAGGTTTGCGAAATTCAGAGATTGCTCAGATTTTAAATATTTCTGCGGAAACAGTAAAATCTCATATTAGCTCGTCTATTCAAAAACTTGGGGTACGAGACCGTACTCAGTTGGCCATTCAAGCTTTGTTGCATGGTTGGATTACAATTCAATCTTGATCGCTGTATCTAGTGGTTTGCGTTCTGAGCATTTTTCGTGGCTTTGACGTGGATCACGTTTTCAAATGATTGGTTTCATACCCATTGGTTTGTTCCCATGTAATCGTGTTGGTGTTGTTGCTTGATCAATTCTTTTTTGTGTTGCCGGGGTTCCTGATGTCCTTTCGTCTCTGGGGCTGAGAGCCATAAAATACCCTTCAAGGGAAAAGCAAGGCGGAACAATTATCGTCAATTGCTCTGACGACACCCCGGCAATTCATATTGCTTGATGTACTCATGCATACTCACTATTTCTGCTCCCAACGTCAATCTTAATTTTTATCGGTTCAGTCCACTTTTAGCTCGTAAAAGCGATGATTCTATCAGCCTGGTTTGTTTGATATTTATCGCATTATTGATGAACTTTTGCCCAGTTTGTTCGCTATTTTTCCTGTTTAAGGATCAATTTTGAATGAGTTGAATTTATGTATATGTCATTAAAAGACCTATTGCTTCTGCTGCCATACCAACTTCAGAGAATTAATTTAGCACTTAGTGTCTTGAGCGCATGAAAGTCAACCTACTGATTCACCTGCATCCAACTCCACTACACTTTGTACCAACTTCACTACAAGCTTGGCTCACGTAGATCATTATGACATCAACCTAGTGTCTATTCTGCATCAGTCGTTTCTGTTCCCACCAATTTTGTAGGGCTGCTTGTGTGTTCTCAGGTCGGCATAGGGCTCCGTTATGACAGGTGAAGTGCCAGTTTTTTGTATTTGTGGTCCTTCTGCTGCGGGCAAAACCACATTTACTCTGGCGATTGCCAAAGGTCTCGCCAACAGGGGAATTACCTGCTTAGTGATCTCTTGCGACAACTATTATCGAATCAATTGGCAGCCTCACCCTCTCTTTGGTTTTGACACAGTCGACGCTATTGATATGGATATGCTTCGTCGTGATCTTGTGCTTACATCTCGGCGTCAGGCAACCAGTTTGCGTTTTTACGACATGCGTTATAGACACGTAGTGTGGCGCGACATCGATTGTAATTATGAGGTGATCCTTTTGGAAGGAGCTTACGGACCGCAAGATCTCATCGGTGATTTCCCTCTAGCAGGCCTCACTTATCTCCATCAGTCGCTTCTGTTGCGTTTGTTCCGTCGCTTGCGGCGGGATGTTCGTGAGCGGAATCGCCCCGCCAAAGTCGTGGTCAGACAGATGTTGCGAGAGATGTTGCCTGGTGAACGCAGCTTCATACATCCCTTGCGTCGTCAAGCAGATCTGGTTGTAAGCAATCCTTCACGTGGTGTCGAGATTCTGATCCACCGTATTTTGAATGCGCTTTAGCTGGAGTTCAGCTATCAAGCGGGTAGGTTCTTCAACGCCATGTCCTCTTACAAGATCACCATTGAAGGCGGTCCAACCTTCGAATGCGCAGATGACGTTTACATCCTTGATGCCGCTGAGGAAGCTGGTGTCGATCTGCCCTATTCGTGTCGAGCTGGTGCATGTTCAACCTGTGCAGGCAAGCTCACCAGTGGTTCTGTCGACCAAACCGATCAGAGCTTTCTTGATGATGATCAGATCAGCCAGGGATTTGCTTTACTTTGTGTGAGCTACCCAACCGCCGATTGCGTCATTGAGGCTAACGCAGAGGACGCCTTGACTTGATCCATTCATTCTTTGTCTTTGCATTGACATCATCGGCCTGTTTCCTCTTGATTTGATTGGTCAATTACAATTATTTCGATTACAAAGCATTGGCTTTGCCTTAGAAAAATTTTTTTTCAGAATTTTCGTTTTATCGCTTGCCTAATTATGTATAGCTTTATGCTTTTTGTGTGATCACTGGCTTTTTTCGATTTGGGTAAAGTTCTTTGCACATTGGACATATTCGTCCATCGCAGCCACGGGCAGTGCAGAATTCTCTGCCGTAAAAAATAATTTGAAGATGGAGGCGATTCCACGCATCCCTACGAAAAAGTCTTTTGAGATCTCGTTCCGTGGTTGCGACGTTCTCCCCGTTACTTAACCCCCATCGTTGGGCCAATCTGTGGATGTGTGTGTCCACTGGGAATGCCGGTACCCCAAAGGCTTGAGACATCACAACGCTTGCGGTTTTGTGACCGACTCCAGGCAGTGCTTCTAATGCGCCAAAACTTTTGGGAACTTCACCGCCATGTCGATCGAGAAGGAGTTGCGCTAGGCGTCGCACATTTTTAGCTTTGGTCTTTGCCAATCCAAGTTGACGGATGTAGCCATGAATGTCTGCTTCTTCCAGATTGGCCATCTTTTGTGGGTTTGGTCCAGCTCTAAAGAGGGCGGGTGTGACTTCATTGACTTTTTTGTCGGTGCATTGGGCACTGAGCAAAACTGCGATTAAAAGCGTGAACGCGTCACTGTGGTCCAGGGGAATAGGAGTTTCGGGATACTGCTCATTCAGCCGTCGTAATACCAGTTTCGCCCTTTCCCTTTTAAGCACAACAATGGGTCTTTTTAGTTTGAGTCATGTTAAAAGAGTTTTCAGCAGTGATCGTTGCCGACTTGTTTGGAACGCATGACATTCTTCTCTCGTCAACTGATCGCTGAGTTGGTCTCCTGTCTCGCTTGACCTTTAGACGCCTGTCTTGGCAGCTGATCGAGCTGGTCATGTCGAGTCGGATCGTTTCACATGCCAAGTCTTGCTGTGGAAACAGATGCTGAATTGCAAAGAAGCCCAATCTGCACCATCGTTGATCATCAACGATGATGCAGACAAGGAAGCCCCTTGGTTGGATTGAAACGGTTTACTGCCATTCGATGGACGGTTCGTCGCAGTCTTGTCACCCTCAGCCTCTTAGGCATCTTGTCCCAATTCAGTTGTCGTACTGATCTTGAGCGACCTCAGCAGGTTGAGGACGACAGGCCGCAGGTGCTGACCACTTTTACTGTATTGGCCGATTTGGCCCGCAATGTTGCTGGCGATCGACTGCAGGTCCGTTCGATTGTGAAACCTGGCGCCGAAATTCATGGTTATCAGCCCACGCCAAGCGATATCCAGCAAGCCAGCGAGGCTGATTTAATTGTTGAAAACGGTCTAGGTCTTGAGTTGTGGGCCAAACGCTTTACATCAGCGGCTGGTGATGTTCCTACGGTCACTCTTTCCAAAGGCATGCAACCTTTGTTCATTGAAGAGGATGCTTATGCTGGCAAACCCAATCCACACGCTTGGATGTCTCCAAAGCGCACAATGGCTTATGTGGATCGTTTGGTTGAAGTCTTTACACAGCTCGACCCAGATGGCGCCAGTACTTTTGCCTCTAATGGAGAAGAATACAAGTTAAAACTGCAAGATTTGGACAACCAATTACGTCAGGCAATTCAATTAATTCCTGAGCAACATCGCTTGCTTGTTAGTTGTGAGGGTGCGTTCAGTTATCTCGCTTCTGACTATGGCATGGAAGAGGCTTATCTGTGGCCGGTCAACGCTGAGAGTGGTGTGACACCTAAGAGAATGGCTCGTCTTATTGACACGGTCCGTGATCGACAGGTTCCTGCTGTATTTTGTGAAAGCACGGTGAGTGATAAGTCTCAACGTGAGGTTGTCGCTGCTACAGGGGCTCGATTCGGAGGCACGTTTTACGTCGATTCCCTTTCAGATGAAAAAGGTCCTGCAGCGACGCTACTGGACCTTCAGAAACACAATGTCAACTTAATTGTAAATGGACTTGGCGCAAATTGATGTCGTTGATTTTAGATGCGCAGGCTAGCTGATCTATGCAACTACGTTCTTGTTTTAATTTTATTTTTACACCACTTTAATTGATTCAGGGCAAAACTCATCATGATTTTTTAGAACGGCAGTGAGTCCCCTCCCTTCGCCAAAGCCGCGTTTATCACCATTGTTGTTCAGGAAAAGCAATGAAATTGGTTTACGCTCGTGATCCCAGATGACGACGTCTACATCAGTATGGCTTAACTCCCTCACCTGTTGACGACTTTTCGCTTTGATGATTTCCAATTGCTCACGTCCATTGAATAAGTCTGAGCTCAATTCGATCACATCACCTTCTTGTTTGTTGAAATTAACGATCATGTCAGCTTCACGTTTCCCGAATGCTGTATTCCCTTGAAAATGGAAGATATCAATCGCATTTGTTCCGGTTAGGCGACCTCGCCCTTCCATTGCAATATGTTTAACAGCTTCTTGTTCGTTTCTGTCGGTGAAGGTAGAATCTTGACTTGCTATTTCCCCCTTACCCAGGATTTTATGACCGATGAATTCTGGTTTGACTGAAATTCCTTTGGCATGATGAAAAAGAGTTAAATTGTCAATCGAGAAAATATCCCGATGACTGCTGTTGTCTGTTATTTCGTTAAATTCTTCGCGCAGAACAAAGCGTCCAACTTCTTCTTCGCCTTCACAGATGTGAAAAGCTATATATTCAACCGCTGCTTTACTTGCTTGCATTCCAGATCCATATGTCAGTTCACTCGTAATGAGATTGTCGTTTACATCGTAAATATCGATATAGACGTCGCGCTTGTCTTCACGACCCATCAAATAAAATCCGAAGCCGTAGACAGGATTTTGCCATGAATTACCCGTACTGATGTCTGTTCCGGAAAAACGAACCTCGAGTTGACCTTCCTCTGATTCGCTCGGCACAACTTCCAGAAATTGATCATAAGCATTATTTGTGACTTGATCCGTACCTAGTGTTACATTTATTCCTCGATCAATATTGCCGCCATTGTTTTGACGTGCAATACCAGGTTCGTCTGGACCCCCGAAATTGCCGATTTGACTCATGCTGAAATCGACTTTAAATTGAGAGCCAAGCTCGATGAAACGCACTGTGCCGTTTGCGTTCGCATTAGGATTGTGTCGACCGCTAAAACTGCTGACAAGTCCTGTCGTTCGAGCGTTTGCTCCACTGAAATAAGGACTTCTGCTTGCGTAAGGGGAAAGCAAGCTTGTTAGAAACTGATTTGTAGCTCGCGGATTGCTACCGTTAACATCCAGCCAGCCGTTATCTGCTTCAAATGTGATTAACTGCTCATTTAATTTGCCTGACTCACGAAGTTGGAAGAAAAAATTCTCGGCATTAGTTGAATTTTGAAAATCTGATCTGGCAATTGCCTGTACGGGTTTAGTTCTTTCAATCTCATCACTGGCAGACATATACATATAACGACTTCCCTCTGGACAGCATTCCCCCATCTCTTCAGGCTTGCGTACATGCCCGTCGTGATGATCTTTTCCTGGTCGGGCCTGATGGTTTTGTTGAGAACTCCTCGCTGGTACATCCTTCACATGGTGATGCTTCGGTCCGTGATGATGGAAGTCATGATCAGGCCCATGCTGTTGCCCGTGTCGTGACCCATGTCTAGGACCATGCTGTGGGCTTGGATGACCGCTTCTTGCATCATGATGTTGAACATGATGATGTTTTGGTCCATGTTTTAACTGATGATCAGGCCCCTGCGGCGGGCTTTGATCATGTTCTACGTCAAGATACTGCCAGTCTTTGAATGTTCCTGAAATATTGTGGGGATCTTTGTCGTGTTCATTGGTCATTATCTCTCTAGGCTCATCGTGGCCAGGGCCATCTTGCCTGTTGTCATCTAATCGATGGTGATGTTCATGTCCATTGTCAGGAACTTTAGTCGTACCGGCTGTGTGGGGGGCCATGACGTGTGTTGTGATGGATGTTGAAGGTTGTCTTTGCCTTCGATCACTACACTGATTGTCTTGTTTGATTTTGAACTTGATCTGGCTCACACCGTATTGTGATTTCGGTCAATGATGAGATGAACTGTTTGCTCTTCAGTATTTCCGTTTTATGTGCTTTAAGCTTTTTGCTTTCTTTTTTAATGCTCGCTCATTCCATTCCCTTCGTCTATGACTTTTTCATTAAAGACTTTTGATTCCTTGCTTGGCCTATGTTGAATCGACTCTGATTTTTTGTTGCTGATTCTTCTGTTTGCCTAGGTTGGTCTTTTCGAATGCTAACCTAATAAAAAATTGGTTCTTGAGTGCGCATCGAAGCTGACCAGCTCTGTGTTGACTACAACGGCACGGTCGCTCTTTACGACGCCAGCTTGCATCTGCCAGCCGGATGTATTTGCGGTTTGGTTGGTATGAATGGTTCTGGAAAGTCCACATTATTCAAGGCCTTAACTGGATTTGTTCGGCCATCAAGGGGTCGCATCCGCATTAATGGAAGCAGTGTGAGAGAGGCGCAGAAGCAGCAGTCGATCGCCTACGTGCCGCAGAGCGAGGGGATTGACTGTCAGTTCCCTGTATCCGTTTGGAATGTCGTGATGATGGGTCGATATGGTTCGATGAATTTGTTGCGCATTCCTAGAGGTTCTGATCGTATTGCCGTGCGTGATGCTTTAGAGCAGGTTGATCTTCTAGACCTTCGCGATAGACCGATCGGAGCACTTTCTGGTGGTCAGCGCAAACGTGCCTTTCTCGCTAGAGCGATTGCACAACGTGCGGATGTTTTTTTGCTGGATGAACCCTTCAATGGTGTTGATGTACGAACTGAGCAATTGATGGCTCAGTTGTTCTTGCAATATCGTAATGAAGGTCGAACAATCTTGATTTCGACGCATGATTTAAGTCATGTTCGCGATTTCTGTGATTTGGTGGTCTTGATTAACAAGACTGTGGTTGCCTATGGGGAGACCTCGGAAGTATTCACGCCAGAGAATTTGTCTAGAGCTTTTGGAGGATTGCCGCCAGATCTTTTAACAGGAAACAGTACCCCAGAATCTTCAAGCTGATCCCTTGGCCATCACACGATTGAGGACCTCCTGTTTGATCTGGGCTCGATCCCGCTCCACATAAATCTCTGCCCAGTGCTCTGCTTTCGATTTTTTTTGCAAGGATTCAAGTGAATCCTCTATTTCATTGAACAGTTCGTCGACAAAGGCCTCTGGATGGTTTCCAAAGCTGCTGTGACGACTGAGTGCTTTGTCAAGGCGATTGATCAGACGTGTGGCTCGGGACATGGTTGGCTTTTGAAGTGAGAATGACTGCTGAATAAATAGAATTGATATAAATGGACTAAGTGCATTTATAATTACTTGATGGTGTCCTTCTTATTTTTGATCGATCTCTGCTGCTGAATCGCTAGATCCTGTTGATTTGTCTTGAAGCACACGAATACCAGTGCTGTCTTGTAGCTGACGCAGCAGCGTTGCCAATGAAAGATTAACTTGTCCTTCACGTTCTCCAATCAGGGTGACCTCATCAACTTCGATGGGCTGAACAGTGTTACTCAACATGGTCAACAAAGGTTCTAGTTTTTGCAGCAGAAAAAGTCGTTTTGCATCATCACCAGAACGTTTCAATGATTCCACGAGATCTCGCAGGCCTTCCGCTTGTGATCGACCCTCTTCAACAATGGTTGCGGCTTCACCTTTTGCTTCAGCCACCATCGTTTCGCATTCCGATTCGGCTGGCGCAATTACATCAGCTTCAAGCTGTTGCATCACTTGTTTAATGCGTTCTTCTTGAACTGGCATTTCCGCCTCGGCTCTAGCTAGCTCAGCTCCAACTTTGGCCTGCACTTCTGCAACAACAGCATTTCTGCGAGTGACCGCATCTTTAACTCGCTTTTCGGCATTTGCTGTGGCGATGGCGAGTTCCTTGTCAAGGCGACGAAGTGAAGTCGTTCGTTCATTTTCAGCTTGTTTAACCGCTGATTGCGATGTCGCTTCCGCTTCGGCAATGCGAGAATCTCGTTTCAACTCGACGAGTTGTTTCCTGCCTATTGAATCGAGATATCGAACATCGTCAGAAATATTCTGTATTTGCAAGGTGTCGAGTACTAGGCCTAATTTCTGCAGATCATCCTCTGCTTCTTCTAATAAAGTACGAGCAAATGTAATCTTGTCTTCATTCAGTTGTTCAGGGGTGAGGCTGGACATCACTCCACGTAGGTTGCCCTCAAGCGTTTCTTTTGCAATGTGTCTAATTTCATCTTGAGTTTTACCAATGAGACGCTCAATAGCATTGTGAATGCCAGGTTCTTCTCCTGAGATTTTTATGTTGGCTACTCCAGAAACATTCAATGGAACTCCTCCTTTGGAATAGGCACTCTCAACTCGAAGATCGATAATCATGTTGCTGAGATCCAGCCTCATCACTTCCTCAACCACTGGAATTCTGAGAGCACTGCCACCGCGCACTGTGCGATAACCAATTTTGTCTCCTGCTCCGGTCCGATTTGGTAGTCCAGCAAAGATCAACACCTCGCTGGGTTGGCAGATGTAATACAACTGACGTAACAAGACAATAAAGGCCCAGACGCCTGCGATACCAGTAATTCCAATTGCAATCATGAGTGATCTCCGGTGGATGACAGGGTGCCAAGCAGGTCAATGCCAAGGATTTCATTCACCTGCTCGAAGAATTGGCGTACAACCACGTGGTTGAGCGCGACCAAATTGGCGAGTGACTCTGCGTTATTTCCGTCGAGTGCGGTGACCCGTTTGATTTGCAGTTGAGCTGGTAGACGTGTCGCCTGTGATAGCACCATCTCGATTTGTTGTAAGAGGAACACAAGTTCTGCGGTGCTGCCAGCGTCTTCCCAAACCTTGGTGAGAAGGTCGTTGACGAGGGCGCTGGCTTTGACATCTTCTGCAGTGGCTGCAGCTCGGCCGCGTGCTCGTAATTCCTTGGCTCTTTGGCTGGCTTGGGCGGGTAAGACTTGTTCGGCTTGTAGTCGTAGACGTTCGAGTTCTGCTCTCACTTTTTGCAATTGCTGTTCAGCCCGTGCTTTTGCTTCGAGTTCTGCTGCCTGGGTTCGTTCCTCTTCAGAACGCGCTTCTTTTTCCATTTCCGCCACCTTGGTGCGGACTTCGTTGTCTTTTTGTAGAACGACTGCTTCGGCATCTGTTTTGACCACTTCCGCCACTTCTTCCATTTCCGCTTCAACCCGTTCGGCTTGACCGATCGCTTCGGCTTCTGCGATTTCTGCATCCCTCACAATCTGTGCGACTCGTCGACGGCTGATTGAGTTCAAATAATCAACGTCGTCCGACACACTTTGAATCTTGAGTGTGTCTAGTTGCAATCCAAGCCGTCGCATATCTGCGTCGACATCTTCGGCAATTTGTTCTGCAAACCGCAATCGATCCTCATTCACTTGTTCGGGAGTGAGTTGGGCCAAAACACTGCGTAGATTTCCCTCTAGATTTTCTTTGGCAACTTGAACGATTTCGCTTCTGTCATGTCCAAGAAATCGTTCGATTGCGTTATTACGTACCTCAGGGTCTGTGCTGACTTTGACGTTTGCAATCGCCTGAATATTGAGAGGTGTCCCTCCGTGTGAATAGGCATTGTTCACTTCAACCACAACGGGCAAAAGAGTGACGTCCATGCGCCGAGCCGTCTCCAGAATGGGCTTGACGAAGGTGCAGCCGCCATTCGCGACAACGCGGTATCCCTTGGTGCCTTGGTTGCCGTGTTGCGATTGTGAGCCTGTGACGACCAGCATCTCGTGAGGTCGACAGATCCGAATCATCCAGCGACAGATGACAGTGAGAACAATCAAGCTGACGAAAACAGTGCCAGCTCCAGCCACAATCAATTCACCTTGATTGCGGTTATTCGGTAGAAAGGCCGGTGTGGACGGCTGCGTGGGCAGCGGGGGTCCCGACATAGTTAAGCGCGAGGGGCTTATTCCTCAACTAGCGACGATTCACCGAAACGGCCATCAGATCCGTTGGACAGTCAGGGTGTGGCCTTGGCTAGCGACCACCACCACGGCTGTTCCGGAGGGAAGAGTTCCATGATCGCTGAGGGCTGGTCGTCGGACGAGAGTGCCCTTCGCTTGCAGTTCAATTAAGCCGCGCTGATGTTCTCCGAGCTCGAGCGTGACGAGCCCTTCCAGGCCGATCAGATCGTCTGTTCGAATCAAGCTGTTGGCTTCACGCTGTCCCAGGATCCGCAACAGGCGAGCGGCAGCAAACCCCATCACAAGCCCCATGCCTGCGGAGACAACCAGGACCGGCAGCCAAGCGACTCCAATCGGGAACAGCGTGAGCAATAAGCCACAAAGGCCGAAACTGCACAACCCGAAGGACCAAAAAGGCGTGCTCAGCAGGATGGTGAGATTGCCTCCAGTGCCATCGCTGTCCAACCCACCGTCATCGTTCAGCGATAGTGCGATGAGCACACCGCCAGCGAGGAAACAGAACAGGAACGTGCTCAGCATGACGGTTCAGGATGAAGTTAGTTTGGGTCGCATCAGACGTTCCATCTCCGCCTCGAGATCATCAGTGAGTTGCTGGACTGCTTTACGACGATTGTGTTGATAATCCCGTAAGCGTTGATCAACAGCGATTGATGTGCCCATGCTCAGCTCAACGCGCTGCGGGCCTAGAGACGGTTCTCCTTTCCACGGATTGTCTTCGATCCAGCCGATCGCTTCTTCGACGATCAGTACCATTTCGGCGAACCGGTCAAAATCAGGTTGGTCACTGACGTAGTGACCACTGACGCAGGTGAAGTGTTCCACCAGTCGCATCCGGTTCAGTTGCAGGTTTGCTTCCCTTGCTTCCCAGTCGGCCAGGCTGCGTTCTAGGGGTGGAAGTTGCGCGAGGTTTTCTCGATAAATCCTGTCCCAGGCTGCTTGTTCGATCCGGCGGCAGCGTTCTTGAAGTGTGCCACTGGCTTTCAG
>MDSW01053445.1_pt1 | contig 11498 bp, 6 predicted proteins | sample 811171 | NCBI WGS metagenome assembly MDSW01 (sample SAMN05326641, study PRJNA326480) | marine metagenome | isolation source: seawater | place: Atlantic Ocean: North West | collected 2012
ATGGCCAAGGGCGAGGCGCCGGTGCTGCAGTCCAGCCGGGCATCCCTGCGTATTGTGGCCACCGCCGGCGAGCCCATCAATCCGGCGGCCTGGCAGTGGTACCACGACGTGATTGGCGGCGGCCATAGTCAGGTGATTGATACCTGGTGGCAGACGGAAACCGGTGGGGTGATGATTACCACGCTGCCGGGGAGCCCGGTGCGCAAGCCCGGTGCCGCCACCCAACCGTTTTACGGCATCTGTCCGCAACTGGTGGATAACGAAGGCCGGGTGCTGACCGGTGCCGCGGAAGGCAATCTGGTGATCACCGACAGCTGGCCGGGGCAGATGCGGACGTTGTGGGGGGATCACGAACGTTTCGTACAAACCTACTTCACGACTTTCCCGGGCAAGTACTGCACCGGTGATGGCGCCCGCCGCGATGAGGATGGTGATTACTGGATCACCGGCCGGGTGGATGACGTAATTAACGTATCCGGCCATCGCCTGGGTACCGCAGAAATCGAAAGTGCCCTGGTGGCCCACGAAAAGGTGGCGGAAGCGGCGGTGGTGGGCTGTCCGCACGATATCAAGGGCCAGGGCATTTACGTGTATGTCACTGTCAATCAGGGGGTGGAGGCGGACGCTGCCCTGCTGAAGGAACTGCGGGACTGGGTGCGCAAGGAGATCGGGCCGGTGGTGTCGCCGGACTGGATTCAGTTCGCCCCCGGCCTGCCCAAGACCCGTTCCGGCAAAATCATGCGCCGGATACTGCGCAAGATAGCAGCCAATGAGTTTGACCAGTTGGGTGATGTGTCGACGCTGGCGGACCCTGCCGTGGTACCACAACTGGTGGACACCCGGGTGAACCGTTAATGGTCCTGCCGCCGGACCGGCCCGGAACCGGCCGGCGGCATTTTTTAGTGACCTGATACGGGTTTGACCTTGCCTGCCGCAGCACCCACAATAAAAAGCACACAGGCAACGGTTTACAATAACAATGACATTGCATGGCAACGTCCTGGTGGCGGACGATCATCCGCTGTTCCGCATCGCCCTCGCCCAGGCGGTAACTCAGGCTTTCCCTCAGGCCCGGGTGGTGGAAGCGGCCACCATTGACCAACTGGAACGACTCACCGAATCCGGCGAGGCTTTCGAATTACTGCTACTGGATCTGAATATGCCCGGGGCGCACGGCTTTTCCGGCCTCATTTATCTGCGCCAGCGCTACCGCCAGATTCCTCTGATCGTGGTATCGGCGGCGGAGGAGGCCCCCGTTATTCATAAGGCAGTGGAGTTTGGCGCCGATGGTTTCATCCCCAAGTCCGCCTCCATGGAGGTGATGGTGGAAGCCATTGAACAGGTGTGTGGCGGTAGCCGCTGGTTGCCCCCCAATGTGCTGCCCCAGCACAATCCCCTGCTTAATGAGCAGGATCATGATCTGGCGAACAGCATAGCCTCCCTGACACCACAGCAGTTTCGGGTGCTGGGCATGCTGGCCGAAGGCCAACTGAACAAACAGATCGCCTACGAGCTGAATGTGTCCGAAGCCACGGTAAAAGCGCATATGACAGCCATTTTCAGAAAACTGGGGGTGCGCAACCGGACCCAGGCGGTGATCCGGCTGCAAAACCTGGATGTGGACAGCTTTCCCGGCGCTGAATAACCCTGGCCCGGATCAATCCCGCAGTTGTTTCAGCACGTCCTGCAGCCCTTCCGGCGTCACCGGCTTTTGCAGAAAATAGAAGCCGCGCTCTTGAGCCTGGCGGCGTACCTGGGGGGAATGATTGGCGGTCATGAGGATGGCGGGTACCACATCCTCCCAGCAGTCATCCAGCGCATCAATGACCTCGAAACCCGATTCTTCGTCCAGTTGATAGTCCACCAGTAAAGCATCCGGTGCGCCGGTCATGGCGTGGGCCGCCTGCAGCGCACTGTCCAGGGATGAGGCGGTAGTGACCTGGCAGTGCCACTGTTTTAACAGGGATTCAATGCCGCTGAGAATCATGGGTTCATTATCCACGCAAAGCACATTGAGGCCATCCACTTCGCTGCGTTGCGGGCGCGGCGCCGCCTCCGGGACGGCGGTGACCGGTGCTGCGATCGGTGGCGTAATCGGTGGCGTAATCACAGGTACCTGAATCGCAAACAAAGTGCCTTTTCCCACTTCAGAGCGAACCTGAAGCGGATGGTGAAGCAACTGGCTGATACGTTGGGCGATGGCCAGCCCCAGCCCCAAGCCCTTGGCATCCACCTCGCCACCGCGGTGCTTGATGCGGTGAAACTCCTTGAAGATATGTTCCAGCTGATCTTCCGGAATCCCCACCCCCGTATCCCAGATCTGAATTTCAATGTATTCCTGCTGCCGGCGACAACCCAGCAACACGCGCCCCCTGGGAGTGTAACGCACCGCATTGAGCAACAGATTCTGCAGCACCCGGCGCAGCAGTTTGTCGTCGCTGCGGACCCACCCATGGCAGTCCACCCAGCGTAATTGCAGGCCTTTTTCCGTGGCGATCACACTGAATTCCGAGGCCAGACTGGTGATCAGGGCATGCAGGTTGAACGCTCGCAGCTCCGGCTTGATGGTACCGGTATCCAGGCGGCTGATGTCCAGCAGGGTATTGATCAGATGTTCCGCCACGTGCAGGGAATTATCCACGTGTTGTAGTATTTCCAGTTCTTCCTGACATTGCAGTTGCCGGTTTTTCAGTTGCAGACGCTGTTGCAGGGACGAAGTGAACAGGTGGGCGGCATTCAGCGGCTGCATCAGATCGTGGCCGGCGGCGGCCAAAAACCGGGTCTTGCCTTCATTGGCTTTATGTAACGCACTGTTGAGCTGGGATAACTCCCGGGTCCGGTCCGCCACCATCATTTCCAGGCTTTCGTTGATTTCCCGCAGGGCCCGCTCATCCATTTTGCTTTCCGTAATATCCAGGAAGGTGGTGACGAACCCGCCCCCGGGCATGGGATTGCCACGCACTTCCACGATCACGCCATTGGGCAGCTCCCGCTCGAAACGGTGGGGTCCGCCCTGACGTAGCAGATTGACCCGGCGTTGTACCTGATCCTCGGCATCCGCGCCCGGATAAAACCCCCGTCGGGCATTGAACCGGTACACATCGGCGATGGGCCGGCCCAACTGGATCAGGCCTTCCGGGTATTCGAACAAGGTAATGTAGGTGCGATTCCAGGCCACGATATTAAGGTCTTTGTCCACCACGCAGATACCATGGGAAATGGTTTCAATGGTGGTTTGCAGTAACTGATGATTGAACTGGATCAGTTCCGCCGCCTCGTCGATCATGGCTACGGTGTCATCGGTATCCTCCTGATGCCGGCTCAGCATGGAGCCCAGCAGAATACGGGCGGAGCTCGCCCCCATGACCCTGGCCAGCATTTTTTCAGTAAACCGGAACAGATCCACGGTGGCGGGCAGTTTGGGGTCCAGTTCCTGGCGCTGCACCGCGGCATACTGAGCAAAAGCCATTTCACTGCTGCTGCGGCCCAGGCAGCGGGCGGCAATCTCCTGCAGATCCTGTACCCGGATGTGGGTGGCGTGATAGCGGCCCAGCAGACTTTCATAGTGCGTGGGCACATCCACAAACAAGATGGCCTGACTGCGGTCGATGGGTTCCTGGCGCGCGGTTTTGGAAAAGTAGACGTAACAGAGAATGTTGGCGCTCAAACTCCAGAATACCCCGTGGCTCAGGGGATCCAGCCCACTGAGACCGAACAGGGCATAAGGTCGTAACAGTCCCAGCCCCAACAACCCCTGCTGCTGCAGCGTGTCGGCCATGGCATCCGGTAACAACACGGGCAGCAACAGACAGAAAAACCAGACTCCGAAACCGGCGAGGATGCCCAGGGCGGCGCCGCGTTTGTGTCCCTGTTTCCAGTACAGTCCCCCCAGCAGGGCGGGGGCGAACTGGGCGACGGCGGCGAACGACAACAAACCGATGCTGGCCAGGGCACCGAAGCGCGCAAACAGATCATTGAGCAGATAAGCCAGCACCAAAATCACGAAGATGGAAATACGCCGAATCCTACGCACCAGGGGGGTGAGCTGCCGGGGCAGCTCGCCGCTGCGGCGGGCGCGGTTCAGATAAATGGGGATCACCAACTCGTTGCAGATCATGATACTGAGGGCCACGCTGGAAACAATCACCATGCCGGTGGCGGCGGAAACTCCGCCGAGAAAACTCAGTAGTGCCAGAGCCTGGGCGTCAAAGTGCATGGGCACGGTAAGAATATACTGATCCGCCTGCAGGATTTGGTCTGGCAGATAGAGCAGCCCGGCCATGGCAATGGGGGTTACAAACAACGTGAACAACAACAGATATCCGGGAAATATCCAGCGGGCGCGACGCAAATCATGACTGCGACGGTTTTCCACCACGGTGGTGTGAAACTGGCGCGGCAGACAAATGATGGCGGCCATGGCCAGTAGCGTTTGGGTAAAGAAACCCTGATCGAAAAAATCGGTGGAGAACCGCTGCTGCAGCACCTTTTCAGTGGTGACTTTGGCCAGCATACTGTCGATGCCGCCGAATACCTGCCAGACCACGAAGACACCCACCAGCACAAACGCAAACAGCTTCACCAGGCTTTCAAAACCGATGGCCAGCATCAGGCCGTTCTGGTGTTCACTGGCGTCAATATGCCGGGTGCCAAACAGCACCGCAAACAATGCCATCAACAGGGCCACCGCCAGGGCGCTGTCCACCAGCCAGGCACTGTGCAGGTCGTTGGACAGGGTATCAAACGCCATGGTGACGGCACGCAGCTGCAGCGTGATATAGGGTATGGTGCCGGCAATGGCCACCAGGGTGATGAGAATGGCCAGGGGCTGGGATTTACCATAGCGGGAGGCGATAAAGTCGGCGATGGAGGTGATGCCCTGCTGCTTGCCAATGGCCAGAATCTTGAACAGCATGGGGGTGGCAAAAATAAAAATCAGCATGGGCCCCAGGTAAATGGGCAGAAACTCCCAACCGTTGTTGGCAGCCTGGCCCACGGCGCCGAAAAAGGTCCAGGAGGTACAGTAGACCGCCAAAGTCAGGCTGTACAGCCAGGGATTGTTCAGGGCCTGCTGCGAGCGGGCGGAGCGGCGATCACCGTACCAGGCGATGGCAAACAGCAGGCAGGTATAGGCCAGGGCAAACAGGGCCAGAGTCCACACGGAAAACATATGGGCGCCTTCTTGTTATCAGTGGCTGGTGGAGTTGGGATCAGATCCTTCCCCGCTGCGCATCCTGCGGATCAGCCCTTTAAGAAACACCCGCAATAACCGGTCCGGGCAGGGCATAAAGTTTTTGTGACCCGGTTTGCGAAACAGGGCCTTCAGCTGTTGCTTGGGGAGGGGCTCACCCTCTGCTGCAAAGATGGCGTAAAAATCCGCATCCTGCAATTGGTAGGCAACCCTCAGCTTTTTCAGAATCAGATTGTTGGTCAGTGATTCAGCGGCAGGCGGAGGGTTGGGCCCCGGGCCCCGCTGCTGGATGATTATGGCCGCCAACAGTTGCAACAGGGTGCTGTCTTCACAGGGCTGGAAGCCGGGTTCATTGGGCTGGCGTAACCGGTTGCGCAAAGCGTCCGCCGGCATGGCGGGGCCGGCAAGGGCATAAAGTTCTGCCAGCCGGTGTTCGTTAAGCGCCAACAGCTTGCGCAGCTGGCGCAAAATGTCGTTATTGTTCATGCAGCCGCCGCCACCCGGTTCAGCGTTCCCATCAGGGTTGATAGCGAATGGGAATGTTCAGGTTGCGCAATGCCGGCAGGGAGCTGTCCAGGCGCATGCTGCCCTCCAGGGAATAGTCGTCGAAGCGCCCGCTGGTGATGGCATTGAGGGCGCCGCTGCCGAGCTTGCTGAGGCTGAGTTTTACCGGGATGCGCAGGCGTGTGGTCTGGTTTTCTCCCAGGCTTACGGATTGGTCCAGCTGGCCCGCGAACCACTGCTCCCCGCCTACATTGAAACGGTAATCCAGATCTTTCACGTCCACCCCGAAGCTGTTGGGATTGGTGATTGCCATTTCCAGCTCCACACTCACTTCGCTGAAACTCAGATTTTTCACCTTTAAATCGCCGAAAGCAATTTTGGGCAGGCGGGGCAGAGTGATTTCGCCGGATTTACTGCTGTTCAGACTGAACAGATTCAACACCGGCGCGTCCAGTCGCACTTTGCTGTCAATCTCATAACTGACGGTGCCGGAATCGCCCACCGGATTCAACAGCCCCATTACCTCTTTATAGGTCAACTGCACCGGCACTTCGATTTTTTGCGTGCCCCGCGCCGGGACCCGAAAGCCCTGGTCGGTGCTGCCCCGGGCCAGTTCCCGGCCGTTAAACCGTGCCCGATACTCGTAACCCGCCAGCGCCAGGGCGAAGGCATTGGGGTTGTCCACGGTCATGGTGACTCCGAGGGTGACGGCATCGAAGTTGATATCACTGATACGAATGTCGCTGAGACTGAGGTCAGGTTCTTTCACCGCGTTGTTTAACTGGCTGCAACCGCCCAGTAACAGGATACCTACAAGCAAAGCACAGAGGGACTGGCGCAATGAAGCGGTCATGTGGACTCCGGAATGATTGGATGACGCCACCATTGTAGCGAAAGCCGCACCTGGAAAGCCACCGGGTGTCGAGCACCGGGTGTCGAGCACCGGGTGCAACACGCCGGGGAGGTTCCCGTCAGTAGGCGCTCCACACCACCTGGTTGCGGCCGCCGCGCTTGGCCTGGTACAGGGCCTGATCCGCCTGGTTCAGCAGCTCCGCGGGATTACCCCGGGGTAAAGCCGTGGTGCAGGCGCCACCGATGCTCACGGTGAGTGCCTCACAGATACCATCGTGCACAAAAGGGCGGCTGCGAATATGATTCAACAGGTTATTGGCCAACCGCGCGCCCTCCACCCGGTCCAGACCCGGCAGAACGATGACAAACTCCTCACCTCCCAGTCGTGCCACGGTGTCCTGTGAGCGCAGGAACTGGCCGCGGATTTCCAGTGCCACGTGGCGCAGGCACAGATCCCCCACCAGATGGCCATGCGCATCGTTGACCCGTTTGAAGAAGTCAATGTCCACGATCAGCAGGGAGAGTGGGTATTGATGGCGGGAGCCCCTTTGATATTCAGCCGCCAGGGTGGTTTCGAAATAGCGCCGGTTGCGCAGTCCGGTGAGGGCATCGTTGTGGCTCAGCTCGGTCAGCTCACGGGCCTGTTGCTGCAGCCTTAGATTCGCCAGTACCGACTGTTCGTATTCATTGCGCGGCAACCCGGTGAGCAGATACATGGCCATGGCATACACCAGAAACACCAATGCCAACCCCGGCGGCTGGGTCACCGGGCCCACCACCAGCACCCCGCAGGGCAGTGAGAACAGTGCCAGCAGAAACCAAACCACCGAACGCTCACTGATGGCCAGATTTACGAGAACCCCCGAACACAGGCCCATGGTGGCGGTCATGATCAGGGGATAATGTTGTGCCAGTGGCGTATCCAACAGGGAGGAAAGCAGAATCAGGGACCAGCTGAATCCGCTGATAAAGACCCCCAGTTCCAGCCACCGCGCCGGATTGGGTCTGGCGCCGATAACCTGGTGTTTGGTCAGTCCGATCAGCCAGAGCCGCCCTGCGGTAAGCAGCATTTGCAGCACCAGCAGCATCAGTGTCCAGAGCCATTTTTCCCGGCTGGGATCGGTGACCAGAATCCCGGCGCCCACCAGCGCCCAGACCAGGGGATAAAACAGCACCCCGGTACGCATACGGTTGGCCAGATCCTGTATGCGCCGGGCCTCCACCGGACCGCGCTCTGCCGGCGCCATTGCCAGCGGCTCTCTGTCATCCCAGTGGCGGAAGACAGTGCGCAGCCACCATCGCTCTTGCACCGAAGTCTCCTTAGTCCCGGGTGCCCCAACTTGTTCAAACTAAAATCTCGCACAAAAATTTCCCGCACACCAGCACAGAAATTGTGACGAACTGCCTATTCTTTGGCGGCCCCTGAGACTTGGCGGTATAAAGCGCTCCTGTTATAAATCATTAGAGAAAATCCCCGTTCAAAGGCGCGGTGCCGGGAGAGGTCACTATGAAAAACCTAGTCGGTTGCAGTTTTATTCTGGGTTGTTGCCTGTGGGCTGGCCTTGCCAGTGCACAGACTGTATGTCAGGCGCGGTCAGAATTTGTGGAGACCGGCTGGCGGCAGCCGGCAGTGCAGGAGGCCATGGATCACTATCTACGGCAGCACCGGATGCGGGCCAACTGGTTGCGGGAACCGGTGCCGCCGGATCAGATCGGCCGCGATTATTATGAATGGTTGTGGCACAGTGAGTTTGGTGCCGGTATGAAGCGGGAACTGGTGCAGCGTTTCTGCGGCGCCCCCGAAATAGCGCACCAGCCCGAAGCCAATGTGTTTTCCACTGTGCCTTAGGCTATCGGATTAGCTGGCGGTGGTATCCAGGTAGTGTTCCACCGCTACCGCATCAATCTGCTCCGGCTGCAGAAAGCGACGCGCGTAGTCCAGATACACGCCACTGCGCAAAAACAATTGGAACACATCGGCGTCCAGCTCACCGGCCACCACCCGCTGATGCAGAATGGCGATGGCTTCACTGAGGGGTTTGGCGGTTTTGTAGGGGCGGTCGGCGGCGGTGAGGGCCTCGAAAATATCCGCTACTGCCATAATCCGCTCGGGAATGGACAGGTCAGCGGCATCCAGCCCCCGGGGGTAACCGCTACCGGTGAGGGTTTCATGGTGGGTGGCGGCGTAACGGGGCACATTGGCCAGCTCGGCCGGGAACGGCAGGGCGTCCAGCATGCGAATGGTGCTGATCATATGTTCCTGAATTTTGAAACGGTCCTCGGGGGTCAGCGTGCCCCGGGAAACCGATAGATTATACACCTCCCCCAGATTATAAAGCTGTTCCGGCACCGCCATATTGATCCCCAAATGGGGGGCAAACTCTTTGGGCTGGGGATGGGGAACCCGATGTTCCGGTTTATCGGCCAGCAACCGCTCCTCCACCGGCAGGTTGACAGTGCCCGCGGGCACTCGTTGCTGCTCCGCCGGGGATAATCCCAGCCGGTCATCGAAGTGCCGCTGCCAGGTGAGCATGGCAATTTCAAGCAGACGTTGTTGCTGCTCAGCGGCGACAACCTCAGCCCCCTGATTCAGGTTGGCAATAAACTCGAAGTCCTGTTGCAGTTGCGTGCGTTTTTGTTCCAGCTGCCGGCGCCACGCCGGTTCCTGCTGCGGCGACTCCAGCAGTGCCCGCAGATAATCAATCTCCGCATCCCGCCACAGCACTTCAAACCGGGTACGGATTTCATGAATGCGGTTATAGATGGTTTCCAGCTTGCTGCCTTTGTCAACAATGTGTTCGGGGGTGGTGATTTTGCCGCAGTCATGGAGCCAGGCGCCAATACGGAAGGCACGGTATTCCTCTTGCGATGCAAATCGAAACCGATCAAACGGCGGCGACTGACTCTGCTCGGCGGCATCCACCAGCATCAGGGCCAGCTCCGGCACCCGGGCGCAATGGCCGGCGGTGTACGGTGATTTTTCATCGATGGCTTGGGCGATGAGTTGAATCAGGGATTCCATCAATGCCCGCTGATCCGCCTCGTGTTGTTTGATGGTCCGGGCCATATCACTGATGGAGCGGGACAGTTCAAACACTTCCACGATATGGCTGTCGTGGAAGCTGACCTCATCATAACGCCGCTGTTTGATGCGTTCACTCTCCACCGCCAGCCGTTTGATCGGGCGCACGATGGGGGCGGCAAACAGCCAGATAAACGGTAATACCACCAGCATGCACAGCCCGGTGATCAGAATCGACCACTGAATCCGTCGCAGGCTGGGGGCCAGCAGCTGAGCGGCGGGTATTAACGCCGCAAAGCGCTCGTCGGCAGGGCCAGTATTCAGGGTAGCCAGATAGACAAAGTAGCGCTGACCACCGATCATCAATTCCTGCATCCGGTCCGGTTGTAAGCTGGGTTCCAACAGCTCGCTGTAGGGCACCGTGGACTGGGGCGGAGCTGGAGTCTTCCCCCCATCGGAGCCCAGCCATTTGTGGTGGAGCGCGGCAATCTGGTTCGACTGCAGGTGATCCAGCGCCTGATTCAAAATGGGCACCAGCGGCGCCCGGCTGGGATGCACCAGGAAATGCAGCCGGTCCGGTAGTGGGTCGGGCCCGGTAATGAGGTCGTGGAATTCCAATGGCTCCAGATAGTAGTGTTCCGCGGTGTAACGCAGCACGGCCGCGCTATCCAGGGCGCCGTCGGCGCGACCCTCGAGTACCGCCTCCAGTGCGGCTTTCGGGTCTGCCACCTGGAGAATTTGTATTGCCGGATAGCGGTCACCGAGGGTCTGGATAATGGACCAGCTTTGTGGGATTGCCAGAGTGTTGCCCGCCAGTTGGTCGAGCTGCCTGAGCGGGGGATGGCCGGCCCGGGTGGCGATGGCATAGGGCAGCCGCAGAAACGGCTGGCTGCGCAGGCCAAATTGGTCCAGGGTCTGATTGGCAAACACCGGTTGCAGCAGGTCCAGTTCGCCGTTGCGAAACAGCGCCACCAGTTGGCTCCAGCTATAGCCGTTCACGAACTCCAGTTGCAGGCCGGTCTGGCGGGCCAGCAGCCGTAACAAATCCACGCTATAACCCTGGGGTTCGCCTGCCACCGCGTAATCCAGTGGCGGCCAGTCCAACTCGTTGGAAACCCGAATCCGCCCCAGAGACTGCAGATACTGTCGCTGTTTGCGTGACAGTGGCACCGGTGCGGCGCCGGGAATCCGGGCCAGTGCCCGGGCCCGGGTGTTGGCGGCAATCAATTGGCCGTCGCTCTGAAACAGTAGCAGCTCCGATCCCTGATGATGGCTTTGGGAAGCCAGAAATTCATTGACGGCATCCAGGGTGATATCCACCGCCAGCACGGCATGGCCACCTGGCAACTGCAGCGAGTAGGACTGCCCGGGGGCCTGCAGGTGCTGAAACAGATAGGGCGGGGTTTTGTAGACTTGCGTCTGATTGGCCTGGGTATACCAGGGGCGAACACGGGGTTCATAATCGCTGGGCTCAGCGTGGGAGCGGCGCAGCTGATGGTCTGCATCATAGTAATCGTAATGTCGCTGCCGGTCACCGCCGCCACCGCTCACCCGGATCACCAGCCAGCGGTCTTGTGGAGTGGCCCGCAGTTGGCGGCGGGCAATGAGGCTGCTGTTAAGATTCACCACCTCGTAGAAGTCGCCGTTATCGAAGCCCAGATAGATGGCATACAAGAGCGGGTTATCTTCCATGATATTGCTGAACCGGCGCAGATTGTCCGGCGCCGGCGCATCACCCTGGCTCAGGCTGGGATTTTGCGCCAGCAACCGGGTAAGCTGCTGGGCTTTGTCATCCAGATGGGTGATAAACCGGCGGGTGCTTTCGGCGCTGTCCTGGTATCGCTGCCGGGCGGTATCAATGGCCAGGTCGCGACTGAAATAATATTGCAGGCCAATGGCCACCAGCGCCGTCAGTGTAGTGGCGATGGC
>MDSW01174612.1_pt1 | contig 11498 bp, 10 predicted proteins | sample 811171 | NCBI WGS metagenome assembly MDSW01 (sample SAMN05326641, study PRJNA326480) | marine metagenome | isolation source: seawater | place: Atlantic Ocean: North West | collected 2012
AGAAGTTCAAGAAAGTCTCGCTTGGTTGCTTCCTCAACGGCAGGATCGATTGTGACGTCTTCGCTGCGACTATCGCCCTCAGGCATGTCGTCCTCGTCAGATATTGTCGACTTGGATGAATTTCCAAAGAGGTTTTTGAGGACTGAGAAATCGACATTGAGTTCGGGCAATTGCAGACCAGACTTTTGCAGTGAACGTTTGACACCAGCATCCAAGGCGCGTTCTGCCACCATAGAGCCCAGATGATTCTTGAAACTCTCGTTTTTGTCTAAAAGGTATTTGAATAAGGCACGACTCAAGGCGAATACCTGCGTAACGTCATTGCCCTTAACCGTTGCATTGGCTGGGACATCGAGAATGATGGACATCTCTCCAAAGACATCGCCAGGCTCTAGTGTTGCTGAATGGACCGGTTTCTTGAGGAGAGATGCTTGGCTCCAAACATCAACCTCTCCCTTATAAATAATGAAAAAAGCCTCTCCGGGTTGACCGGCTTGCACCATGGTCACTCCCAAGTCGAATTCAAAGAGCTCAATACGCTTGCAGATTTCACCGATGGCGGCCTCTGGTATATTTTCGAATAGCTTTAGATTACGAACGTAACGAATAAGCCACGCATAATCTTCGGGGCTCATCTCCATTTTCCGATAGCCTCGGTTGTCGTCTTCCTCCATGGTTTCAATTTGCGTAAAATCCGCCTCAAATTTTTCGCCAACACCTTCCGCCACCTCGTAGCGGTTGAAGATTTCTGGCGGTAAAATCTTGCGATTGAGCTGGAACAAGCCGGAATTGGAGGCAATAGATTTTAAGAGTCCTTCTTCACCTGGGGCCTTGGATTCGGGGTCCAATATCACCAGAGAATCGGGGTGGAGATGGTTGAGGAGCTGAGTACCCAAGTGCAGCTGAACTTCATCCGTTAGCTTAGGTAGAATATTGCGAATGATAACGATGTCACAGATTGGAATAGAAGAGAGGCTGTCTGCGAGATTGAGGGCTTTGAATTCCATGGTAGCCTGCAAATCCGGACTGATTGTCACCTCAGATTCACTTTCTTCTATAAAGGCCTCCCGCCATGCGCTGGGGAAATTTTCGGAAATAGAGTCTATTGAAAACGTCTTGGCCTGGGCGAAAGCGAGGTTCTCGGGGTTGATGTCGGTGGCAAGTATTTGAAAGCTCCACCGATGTGAATGTTTGATTTGTGTTTGGAGGTACATGGCAATGCCGTATGCTTCATGCCCTTGGCCTGCACCGGCACACCAAATTCGGATTGTTTTGTTTTTTTCGAGACGCTTGAGCAGTCGAGCCAAAGGTTTGTCACCCATGATGTCGTATTGGTTTTGAGTGAGTAGGAATGATGAGCTGCGGTCTAAACAATGCCCCAAAGCAGGTAGCCAGGCCTCGCTGGTTTTGCCGTTGTCATCTAAGTCTTGCCATAGGTCATCGAGAGAATCATGGCCCGTTGCAGGTGCAAGGGTTTCAATTTTGGACTCTACCTGCCGATAAAATTCAGGACTGGTGCGGCATCCAGCACGGAGTGCAATCCAGTCTATGATCTGCTCTTTGATGCTCATGGGTCCCCGGTGCTTTCCCCTGAACGTTATTCAATCACATGGCGACCGTCGTGTCTCGTGTGATGAACTTGGCGCCGGTGACGTATGGGAGAAAAACTGTAGCGGCCAATCCACAGGCAGCGCCATAGAGGAGTTCTTCTAACGGGATTCCAAGGACAAAGAAGTTAAGAAACTCAGTGGTATGCCAAGTGATTTCGAAGACTTTTGGGAAAATCAGGCCGAAAACCAAGCAGAGTGAAAAGTAGATACTGGTAGTGAGCAGGCTACCGATCAGCCCAGCTTTGATTAAGTCTCGGCGCATCCATAAAATCCAAGTGGACATCGTTACCGTAATAATCACCGAGGCATAAATGGTGGCCACACCCAGCATGGTCAGAAAGGCCACGAGTCCTCCGGTTGTGGTGAACATCAGCCCAACTCGTCGCCAATGGACGGTTTTTACTTCTAAAGTCTTTCCGGAAAAGAATGCATAAACCGTTGAAGTGAAAGCAGCCAGTCCAGTGACAAATAGAATGTCTTCAATCCCAAAGCCCACAACATGAATGAGGTCGAAGAGGAATGTCGGTTCCCAATAGTGGGGGTAGAACAACCACTCCGTGAGCGCAAAGGGCAAAGAGAAAGCGGCCATAAGATGAATGATGCGTCGCAAGTCAAAGCGCAAGGCATAGATAAGAATACCCGGTATCCAAAATATCAATGTCAGAATGAGAAAATTGTATTCCATCGCGACTTTACTCAAATGCTCGCCAAAATATAAATGACTTCAATTGCCAATGCTCCCGAAATGGTTGTCAATGACACACTTGCCAAGCGCACAATATGAGTATGCGCTTTGGGTATTATACCAGCAATCAGTGCGAATCCCACTGGAATGGCCACCCAATAAGGGTTGGCTTGGCCGGGGGCATCATGCAAGGTGAGTGCTTGTAGGACCGAAGCCACCAAGAGGATAAAGGCCATGCACGTTTGTGAGCCTCTATGTCCAAGTTTGACCGCCAGAGTATGCTTGTTTCCCAGCTTATCGCCTTCAATATCGGGCAATGCGGTCGCCATGGCGCAACTGACTTGTGATAATGCCAAGATGGCCAACGGTACCCATGGAAAGCTCTGCAGTGAACCGGCTTGTGCGTAAAACCCAAAGAGGGGCAAGACCACTGCAATACCAAGAGTCTGAAGGAAGACACCGAAGCCGCGGTAGGACGCCTGGATGGGCTTAAAGCTGTATGCCCAGAGCAACCCGAGCGCGATCAGAGCAAAGATAACACTCCAGGGGCGATTGAAATAGAAGGCCAAATAGCCGCCAATCATAAAACACGTGAAGGCGGCCACTTGCGCAGCTCGAAGCAGTGCCTTGGGAGAAATTTTGGCATCCACAAGAACCCGGGAACCGCCAGAGAATAAGGTAGGGTTCTCATTCAGTGCATCGGCATCTTGGTCTGCGTAGTCATTGGCAAAGACGATGTAGAGCTGATCTACAAATGCGAAAAGGAGGGTTAAGTACAATATCTCAGAGTTGAGTGGGTGTCCGAGCGCAGCGGCCCAGAGTTGTCCCAGCCATATGGGTAGAATGAGGTAGATTTGAGAGGGGAAACGGGCTGCCTGGAGCCACGCTAAGATCTGGCTCATCGCTTCTGGGGACCTTGCTTACCGAAGAGAAAAATTCCCAGACCCAAAATAAGTACAGATTGAGCCAGCATCCAAAACAGTTGGTAACTAAGCTGAGCCGTGCTCCACCCGCTGGCGAGAATCCTGTCCAAGGCAATTCTTAGATGACTGGTAGGAAGTAAATCGGTCCAAGCAATAGATTGGTTCATCACGGTCGTTAAGATGCCTTCAGGTTTTGGAAAAACAATGCCGGAAAATACGAGCAGTAAAAACATGATAAAGCTTGATACCAGAAAGCTTCGCGGCGTGGTTTTTAGCAAACAGGCAATAATCAGCCCTGTGCCAATGGAGCAGAGACAACCCAGGGTTATGAATAGCAGGGCAGCCAAGATGGACCCTTTCACCGTAAACCCAAGGACCACTGCTGTGACCAGAGTGATGGCGACGCACAGGATTCCCAAGAGCACTTGGACCAAACCCATGCCCGCAACAAGATGCCAGGGCCTAATTGGAGTGAGTTGAAGCCTGAGTAGGGTTCCTCGCTCAATTTCCCGACTCAGAGCCAATGCGGACGAGAAGATGAGCATGATGATGGCAAAAGCCAAGAGTCCCGGCACAAATTGGTCAAAGGTCGTTTGGGGTCCGGACGGACCTGCTTCTTCCCAGGCGAAGACGGGGGTTCGGGGTTGAGAGGGGTCGAGTTGAGTAAGCGTTCCACGAAGAATCCGCTCCAGTTGGGCAAAGGTCAGCATGGTTTGTGGGCGTTGAACCGGGCCAAGCATGACAATTTTCGGTGGTGACTGCGCGCCGGTGAGGACAGTTGTGGGAAGAATGACACCCGCATTCCAAATCCCAGCCTCGACTTGTTCTCTAAGGATTGTTGCATCTGAAACCATATGCAGGTTGAAGAGCTTTTCTCCGTCGGGGGAGCGGGCGTTGTAGACGCTTTGGAGTAGAATATGCCCCACATTGGTTGTGGGCTTGGCAACTGCCACGTGGATGGTCTCTTGAGAGAAAACCATGCCATAGGCCATGGTGAAAAATGGTACAGTCAAAAGGGTTAACACGAGTGTCAGTCTGTCCCTGAGCCTTTGTCGGACTTCTTTGGCGATGACGGCTTTGAGACTCATGGCTGACTCACCTGGTCTTGAGTCCACTCGAATAGAATATCTTCCAAAGACGATTCGCTAACACTGAGGCCAGCAGTTTTAATATTCAGTTCTTTGGTGGTGTCGAGTAGCCAGCGCGTGGTGAGTTCGGTTTGTGGAGTTCTAACAATGAGGGTTGTTTTGTCCATTTCGTAATGGAGCTTATTTTCTCGACACGCGTTTTGCACGGCTTCATGTTCGTCTTCTCTGGGAATGCGGATACGCACGACCCCTGAAGCTTCGCGCTGTTGCTTGAGCTCATCTTTGGTCTCCAAAGCGAGAAGTTTTCCTTCATGCATGATGGCTACCCGGTCAGCAATTTGTTCAGCTTCATCAATATCGTGAGTGGACACCACCACCACAGCCTGACGTGTATGGGCAATCTCTTGAATTAAATGACGTAGGAGTCGGCGACTTTCTGGATCGAGTCCCTGCATGGGTTCATCGAGAATGACAACAGATGGATCATGAATCAGAGCCAGAGCAATGTTGACCCGCTGCTGCATGCCGCCGGAGAGCGTTCCCGCTTGGCGATTTTGGAGACTTTGTATTTGCAGCTTTTTTAAAGTTTCCGTAATTCGCTCAGATAACTTTTCTGGCTCTATCTTGTGGCATTCACCCATCAGCTCAAGCTGTTCGCGCGGCGTTAGGTCCGGCCACAGAGTCACGCCTTGGGGGCAAAGCCCGACCATGGGTGGTTTGAGTTTTTCCGCACCGACTCGAACGTCTCCGGCATCTGGTTTCAATGCGCCAGAGAGAATATTGAGAAGGGTAGATTTCCCTGCGCCGTTAAGCCCAAGTAAGACGGTGACCTCTCCAGGCGGCAATTCCAAACTGATGTCCTGTACAGCTTGAATTTTTCCATAGGCCTTGCACAGGCCGTTGCCACTTAGAGGATTCCCGGTATATCCCTTCGATGAATCAGTCATGAGTTTCTACTTTATAGTACACAAGTGGCGGCTCTTGAAATGTCCCCCAACGGGCACGTGTTGCCATGGATGTTAGTGTGCAATCAACCTTTGAACGCTGGATATATGCCCTAAAACCGATGAGTTGGGCGAAATTGGCGGTTCCTATGGTCATGGGACTGGGTCTTGGGCTTTGGACGGGCACCGATATCAGCGCTTGGGGCATTGCTTACGGCATTGTTTATACGGTTTTGGATCTCGTTTTTATCGTTCTATTAAATGATTGGGGCGATCGCCATGTCGATACGATTAAACGGCAAATGTTTCCCAATGGCTGTTCTCCAAAGACGATTCCAGACGGTATTTTACCCGCGCGGGCGCTTCTTGTTGGGGGTTTGAGTGCCGGCGTGGCGGCAGCCATAGCAGGGTTCGCTTTTGAGGCTTGGGTCGAGCGTCCGGGAATTGCTTGGATTGGATTGGCCGGACTCTTGATGTTCGCGGCTTACACCTTTGGCCCCTTTAAGCTCAATTACAGAGGCGGAGGTGAGTTTGTTGAGACCCTTGGTGTGGGGGCGGTTCTTCCCTGGCTTAATGCTTATGCAGTGGGCGGCGTGCTTTGGGCCGAGAGTTACGGTTGGGTTTTGGCGGGCTCCACGTGTATGGCGTTATCCAGTGCATTGGCCAGTGGTTTGGCCGATGAAGAAAGCGACCGAGCGGGTGGAAAGCGCACGTTTACAACCATGTTTGGAAACTCGAGAATTCGCTTTTGGGTAGATCGGGCCTTGGTGGGTGGCGCCTTGGTTTGGTTGACCATGCCGGTGTTTGCTCCTGAGCTTGGGATAGCTGGCGCTGCGGCTGGCGTTGTCGCTTTGTATTTCTGGTTTAGAATGCGTCAGGTTAGTGAAGAAGCTGTGACCAACGCCTTTGCGGCTCAAAAAGTCTTTAAGCTGATGCTTCACCGAGCGATATGGTGGCCTTCAACTATCTTGGGCCTGACCCTTGGGGTTCTGGGTTTCCTGGGGTAGAGAGAAGTCATGACGACGGCTAGAGCATCGTATCCCCAACATTGGGAGCGCTTGGAATACTTGCAAGAGCGCATGGAGGCTCAAGCTCTGAGTTATCGTAGTCTTGCGCCCGGGCGAGACAAACCAACATCTTTACCTGCGCTATTCGAAGCCTTGTTGCCGCGCCTAAATGATGCCGATGCCGTGGCGGCATTTGTGGATGGTTTGGATGACACTGTGGAGGCCATTTTAGCGAATTTTCCGGATAACATATTTTGGGATCTGGATTATTTAGCCGGCGTTATGGTTCGAGCAGGATCACCCCGGCAAATACGGCTGATGGCAGCCATGGTTGTGGACCTACAAGAAGGCTTTGGACGCCATTCGATTTTGCGCTTTCGCTATGTTCACGACTTTACGCTGGGCTTTGATTGGTGCCGATGGGTCAAAGAAAATGCTTCCGAACGTGCCGATGTAGGACCGTTTGACTGGATTTTTCTTCGCTACCTACAAAAGCGTCGCCGCGAACTCGAGGCTTTGATTGCCGTGAATGACGAGAAGTATTACCAGCTGAATAAGGGTGAAATTCGCAATCCTTTTGCCTTTTCTCGTGAGCCCAATGAGGAAACTCAGCTTCATGAAATCTTATCGAAAAATGGTGATATTCCGGTGGCGGCTTGGGATATCGACGGCGCCTGTCGATATGAAAAAGAGTTTGGGAAAATTCGAGTCGAGGTTTCCAAGTCTCTTAAAATCGATAAGGCCACGCTTCAAAACCAAGTGTAACCCAGCGCAGCAGTTACGCCGAAGAAGTACCGACTCTCATCTAAATAAAAGCGAACATTGGTAAAGACAGGCCAGGCAGAGTGTTTGGTTATTGTAATGATCCGAATCAAATAACCGCAAATTCAATCCAATGCATAAGCTCTATGGGGACGACAGTATATTGGGAGTATAGATGTCTGATTTGAGTAAATGGGGATTCATTGAGCGATTTAGAAACAAGAGTTTGGATTTAGCACCGCTGAACCAAGATGCCGCGGTCTCAGAAAGTGTTCGAGCTGGCATTGGTAAGTCGGATACGAATGGTGACGGTGTGATTGCGGGCCAAGCGGAATGGTCGGCATTTTTTAAGGAACTTGACCAGTTTGACCGTAACGGTTCATCTCAATCCATACGTGTGCGTGAGGGAGGGCAGGTAACGGCTTTAGGCCGAATTGTGGCTGCTCTGGACGAAGCGGTTCGTCCTGCAACTGCCGCGGAACAAGCAAGGACTGGCCCGACGCCGGTGGAACCCTATGGTGCCGTGTATCGAAATCATCAAGATGATGTGCGCGACTTACGGTTGACGACCGGTGGCAGCTACGACTTCGGGGTTCGCGCATTTCAAAAGACATGGGCTCAAAATCAAAATCGATATGAAGCTGTCGCTCAGCAAACGGGGGTTCCTGGCCCGTTGATCGCGGCACTGCATTACCGCGAAAGTTCGAGCCGGTTTGATACTTATTTGCATCAAGGTGATCCGCTTGGTCAACCGGCGGTGAATCATCCTGCAAATATCCCGGTTTTTCACCACTGGGAGGACGCTGCGGTTCACGCTCTTCATTCGAAATCCTGGTTGCGAGATCAGCTCAACATGAATGCCGGCACGACCGATAAAGCCTCGTTGGCGACGTTTGCCGAGGGCTATAACGGATTGGGGTACCATTACCGTGGTCTTACCAGTCCGTACGTTTATGCGGGAACGGATGTTTATAAAGGTGGTCGTTACGTACGTGATGGTGTTTTTGACCCGAACTCTTGGGATCAGCGACCTGGCGTGATGGCTTTGTTGGCCAGCGTTGAAAGCGATACCCAAGAGGTCGCTTGGACGGCGCCACAAGATTCAGCCTCGGCTTGGTCACAGGTTATGGCCGGTCATGACATTTTGAAAGATGGGGCTCGAGGTCCATCTGTGCGTTTGCTGCAGGAGAAATTGCAAGAGCTTGGTTATGGGGTATCCGTGGATGGGATATTTGGGCGACAAACTGAAATGGCTGTGAAAGCTTTTCAAACGCATCGTCAATTGACCGTAGATGGTGCAGTTGGCCCTCAAACGGCAGCGGCACTTGAGCAAGTCGCAACGGCGACGCCCGAGCCAGAAGAGCTAGGTCCTGTTGAGATTTTTATGCGTGCGAATCCCTCTGTGAAAACGGCTCAGGATTTTATCAACTATTGCTATCGACGAGGTGGTGGTACCTGGGTGGGAGCTAAGGAGATGGCCAATCAATACGGATTGGACCTCAATGAACTTGCGCGTGACCGGGGCTCATCTCTGAGTGCTTGGGCCGATTAATCACCTGCCTCGGTGATCAGTAAATTGACCACACACATTTCATCTTGAGTTTGCTCACCCCAGTTTACATCCTGGGGTGGGCGTCTTTCTGCGCCTACTATTGGCTGAGATTCTGCGGTGTTACTCCACGTACACGAGACTTCCAGTTCGTCACCGGAGCGAAATGATACCGGACTTTTTAGAAAATATTCTTGTTGCCAGTTGAAGTCCCACTTTGGGATATCGAGGATGGTGGTCTCGGTCCCATCTTCTTTGTAGAGCTTTGTATGACCCGATTGACCAAGTTGGTGCATATGAAAAAGCGCTCCGTGGATATCAAATCCATTGTCTAGGTTCAGGCCGCCAATAAATGCTCCAAAAAACAGTCGTGGGTCATCGCGGATACTGTGCTGAACCCATTCTTCTCCTGAGGGTATGAGCATATTGCCACCAACCCATTCAACGTTTAGCCATGGTGCGTATACGCCGCGTTTTTCAACGTTTGTGGCAATTTCAAACTCCAAAGTGGTCTGGTCGGGATCGGGGATTTCCAGGGGTGAGCTGTAGTGCATTTGGAGTGCTAGTAAAGATCCGGGTTCTACCTCGATGCCGATGCCTCGCGGGAATTTCGTGCCCGGATTTCCCGGTAGCCACCCGCCCAATTGAAGGGTCGGAATGATGATATCAGGATTGCCGCTGGGTCCTCCGAAACAGGTGTAGCCGGGTTGCCCGTCGTCACTCTTCCAGCTTTCGGTCGCGGCTACGAAATCCGGTGGAATGATAAAGACTGCGATGTGGTGGACCACTGCTTCATTGCCGGGAACGGCATTGATGCCCCGTACATAAGTGGTTTCGGTTTGGTCCCAAGGCAGAAGAAAACACCGGTAGTCATCGCCTTGAGGCGGGGAGTAGGGTGCTGGCATTTGCAGCGTGGTATCGACCCGTTCAAGGCCGTCATGAAGTGAAGGTAACGGCGCTCCCGGCACTTCTGATTCACCTTCAGCTTTATCCCCAATAGCCCAGGTGACAATGGTTTCAATTTGGTTGGCATCCAGTTGTGGGTCAGCCAAATATTCCACATCGGCCGGGCCTGCCAGCCAGGGTGGCATCGTCTTTTGAGTGACCGAGGCGGCAACGGCATCGGCGTAAGTGCTGACTTTCTCATAAGAGTCTAAAGCAAAGGGGGCAATGCCGCCTTCTAAATGACAGCCAGTGCAACGGCTTTCGAGAATGGGCTGAATATCTTGATAATATGTTGGTGCTTGAGCCTCGTCTGATTGGCTTTTACAAGCTGTCAAAATCAAGAGCATGCAGGAGAGAGCCCGCCACTTTATCATGCTCATTGGATAGTTCCCCTTAGGACCCAACGACTGTCTGTTGTATGTTACCAGCCTCCGGAAGCGCCTCCGCCCCCAAAGCTGCCTCCGCCACCGGAGAAGCTGCTGCCTCCCGATGAGTAGCCACCTCCACTGGAGTATCCGCTTGAGTATCCACTCGATCTGCCTTTACTGCCAATGAAGAAGAAAAAAAGCATCATAAAGAGGATGGCGAAGTCTATCCAGGTCATGTCCTCGAAGCTGTCTACGGAGTTAGAGTAACCCTCCGAGGAAGGCTCAGACGTTGATGGAGACTTTTTCGTTAACTCTACTTTTTCGCCAGAGCCTGCTTCCATTGCGAGCTTTAAGGCTTCGGTGATACCTTCTCCAAATTTCCCAGCGCGAAATGCAGGTGCCATCACGGTGGTGATGAGGCGCCCGGCAAAAGCATCGGGAATATCTCCCTCGAGACCATAACCTACTTCAAAACGCATTTTACGGTCTTGGTGGACAACCAATAGGAGCAAACCATTGTCTTTGTCTGCTTGACCCAGCTTCCATTTTTCCACCACGCGCATGGAGAAATCTTCTAGGGAATCGCCGGCGAGGGTGGGGATAATTAAGAGCGCAAACTGTTGCCCCGTGGCAGTTTCGTGTGCCTTGAGCATCTGCGTGATTTGAGTTTGGGAATCACCGAGGATGCCCACCTGGTCGGTGACACGAGTGGTGAGCGGAGGCACGTCCAATGCAAGTGCGGGCCACGCCAGCGCGAATACCAATAAGAATGAACTCAGTGCTTTCATGATTGCACCACCACATCGTCGGAGAGTTCGTTGGTGTCGTCATCTCGGGGTGGGAAATGGGTCGCCAGTGTGGCGCCGAGTTCTTCAAGGACGCCTACAATAGATGCTGCTGCTTGCCCACCTTTGAGACCCTCGACAATGCGGGCCACATAGCTCTCCCAGCCCGCATCGCCTACTTTTTCGTGGATGCCCGCATCTCCGAGAATGACCACTTGGTGTTCAAGCTCTGAGAGCATGAGCAAGAGTCCACTTTGGTCTCGGGTGTTGTGGATGCCGCGCTCGATAAACATGCGCATGGCCCGTTCACGGGTACGCTCAGAGCAAATCTTTTTGGCGAGAAAACGGGTAATGGATGGAATCTTGGTTATTTGCACCCAGAGTAAGAATACCGGCAGCTGAAGGGGTATCAGGTATTGGTCTAATGCACCGAGTGGTGCATGGTTGGCCAACCAGGCCGTAACGATGGTCATACAAAATGCCGCGGTGTATCGGATTTGAGCATAGTCATCGCTTTGACCAACGACGGCTACCACAACTTCACCGGCGGTTTTGGATTCAACCGCAGCAATGGTTGCGCTGATTTGCTCTTGGTCCTGTTGTGTAAGTGTTGCCATCAATTAGAACTCAACCTTTGGAGCTTCGGCGTCTTCGGCCTTGCCTTTGAGATTCTCGCGAGTTGTTTTGCCGCGCATGCTGGCACCGATGCTTGACGGGAAGCGTAGGACAACTTTGTTGTATTCCGCTACGGATTGAATGTAGCGCTTGCGGGCCACAGCAATGCGGTTTTCTGTTCCTTCAAGTTGGACCTGGAGATCTCGGAAAGATTGGG